>OLRS01000020.1_pt1 | contig 147632 bp, 133 predicted proteins | sample 1673171 | NCBI WGS metagenome assembly OLRS01 (sample SAMEA3136762, study PRJEB25190) | human gut metagenome | biome: human gut; feature: human-associated habitat; material: faeces | place: Austria | collected 2013
TGTCCTGCCAAGCGACTACTGAGCCACGATGGCGAATAGGAGCGTATGCGTCCGTCCTCACCACCTGCATTAAGAATAGCTTAAGAATATCCAATTGTCTTATTACACAGCACCGCACCCCGCCATCAGCAAGCCCGCTCCCCTGCCGTCCGTAATAAAATATAACCCAAACCTATACCACCACAGTTGTATAAGCTTCACAAAAATTATAACGCCTTAATTCTCTCAAGTGCCTTAACAGTATTCTCATAAGATCCAAATGCTGTAAGTCTGAAGTATCCTTCACCGCTTGGTCCAAATCCTGAACCTGGTGTACCTACTACATTAGCTTTCTCTAAAAGATAATCAAAGAATTCCCAAGATGTCATCTTATCCGGAGTCTTTAACCAGATATATGGTGCATTAACACCACCTGATACTGTATAACCCGCTGACTTTAAGCCTTCAAGAATAGTCTTTGCATTATTCATATAATATGCAATCTGTTCTCCTGTCTGCTTCTGTCCTTCTTCTGTATATACAGCCTCTCCTGCTCTCTGGATAATGTATGGAGCACCGTTAAACTTAGTGCCATGTCTTCTTGCCCAGAGGCTGTGAAGCATAACATCTCCACTCTTTAAATCCTTAGGAATAACTGTGAAACCAAGTCTTGTACCTGTAAATCCTGCATTCTTAGAGAATGAACGAAGTTCTATGGCACAAGTTCTTGCTCCTTCACATTCATATATTGTATGTGGTACATTTTCTTCTGAAATATATGCTTCGTAAGCTGCATCATATATAATAACTGCACCTACCTTGTTAGCATAGTCAACCCATCTTTGAAGTTCATCTTTAGTTATTGTTGAACCTGTTGGGTTATTAGGAAAACAAAGATATATAATATCAGGTGTTTCCTTGGGAAGTTCTGGTGCAAAGTTAGTCTCTGCTGTACAAGGCATATAGATAACATTACTCCACTTCTGCTGTTCTGGAATATAATCACCTGTTCTGCCAGCCATAGCATTAGTATCTACATATACCGGATATACAGGGTCACATACTGCAATCTTATTATCAACCGAGAAGATGTCTCCGATATTACCTGAATCAGACTTAGCTCCATCACTTACGAATATTTCATCAGCAGATATATCTGCACCTCTCTTCTTATAGTCGTGCTCTACAATAGCATTTCTTAAGAACTCATAACCAAGATCTGGGGCATATCCGTGGAATGTCTCTGCCTTACCCATCTCATCAACTGCATTATGTAATGAATCAATAACTACTGGTGCAAGTGGAAGTGTAACATCTCCGATACCAAGGCGGATAATCTCCTTGTCTGGGTTAGCTGCACTGTAAGCACTTACCTTCTTGGCAATTGTTGAAAACAGATAACTTCCTGGAAGCTTTAAATAATTCTCATTAATCTTAAACATTCTTCTCTCTCCTTATCCTATACATAAATCATTTGCAAGTATTATACACTACTATTATTCTAACAACAATATAAAGGATAATAAACCTAATAATAATAACCGTTACTATACATTTACCGCTATGTCCCAAGATAAAATCTTAATAATCTTTCATATTCTTCATTAATTGCAAGCACAATGTTATTATCTCCGTGTGTGTTATCAGGATGATATATTTTCAACAAATCTTTGTAACGTTTCTTAACAGAGTCAGTATCATTAACACCTTTAAAGAATATCTTGACATTTTCTGCATCAGCCATAGTTCTTCGTGCTTCGCGATACACCTTATCCCTGTACATAAGCTTTTCTCTGTTAAACCTCTCCTTGTCAATTGCAAGCTGTCTTGTCTCTTTTTCAAGTATAGTCCACTTCTGATCAAATAAAGACTGCTGGCTCTCAAGCTGTTTCTTCATAAGCTGGTTCTTTCTCTGCTGGCTTCTTAACATACCCTTCTGTATATCAATAAGCTGTCTGTCCTCTTCAAGAGACTGGCTTAATTCATTCAATCTTATATTCTCTTTGAACAGAAATTTCTTCTGTTGTTGTTCACTAAGAGTTTCAAACTTTTTCTCATCCATAAACAACCCTCTCTAATAATTACTTTGCACTATGAAACCAGAACACCTTAACAGGCTGACATCCCTCTTTGGTTCTTATCGTATGGGCCACTCCTGCGAGTGCAACAAATGAATCACCCGCCTTAATCGGAAACACCAGATCATCAAGCTTGGCATACCCCTCTCCTTCTAACACATAAAAGCCTTCCTGGTCATTATGCACGCCTGGTTTATCTGAAAATTCATTAGAAGCATATATTGTTGTTCCTGAAGCACACCCATTAGTACAGCCATTCTCTGCTGTAAGGAATCTGTGTGTTCTGCTGTCCGCTCCCTGTGTACTGATAACTTCTTCCATAGTTACATATGGCTTCATAATCTAATCCTCCTATTAAACAAAATGGAGTCAATGCCTGAACACCGACCCCACTTGACTTTATATAATTAATTATTATCTGTTCTTATATGCAAGCATCTCTGTATAAGCAAGAAGAAATGGTCCAACACCCTTAGCATCATCTTCAACGATTGGCTCTGACATATAATAATCATATGTACCTGGTCTGTTACCCTTGCCACCAAGTCCTGCTACAAGACAGATGCCACCAAGTGACATCTCACCATCTTTAGTGTTAAGATATTTATCACATATTCCATTAATAGCTTTTTCTGCATATTCTCTATAGTTTTCTGGAAGATATCCTAATCTTACACCCTTAAGAATTGCATATGCCATAATCGAGCTTCCACTTGTCTCAAGATAGTTCTTCTCCATACCACCATAATTAACTACCTGATACCACATTCCGCTTTCATCCTGATACTTAAGCATTGAATCCATAAGTTCAACAAATGCGTCCTCAAGCATCTTACATTCTGCATCATACTTGTGGTCTGAATTATCAACCTTATCAAGAGTGTCAAGTAATGCCATAGCATACCAGCCGCTTGCTCTCAGCCAGCAATGCTGTGAAAGTCCTGTAACCTTGTCACACCAGAATGCTTCCCTGCTGACATCAATAGCATGATAATATAATCCATTAAGAGGATTCTTCATATTCTCAATAACATACTTGAACTGTGCAAATATATCTGGATAATTCTTTCTATTATTAAACTTAGTCTCATATTCAAGGTAAAATGGCTGTCCCATATACATACCATCAAGCCATACCTGATTAGGATATATTTCCTTATGCCAGAAAGATCTTGCTTCATTGTTACATCTAGGCATAATCTCAATCTGTGAATATACTAAATCAATTGCCTTTCTATACTTTTCTTTACCTGTAAGGTCATAAAGTTCAAATAAAGTCTTACCAGCATTGACATTATCAATATTCTTCTCTCCAATGCTGTATCCATCTATTGTTCCATCTTCGTGAACTCTGTAATCGATAAAATTATCTGCGAACTTAAGATACTTCTCATCCTTAGTCACATCATACATCTGAAGCACAGCCTTAATCATAACTCCATCAATATAATTCCAGTTAGACTTAAGACCCTGTCTTATCTTTTCAATATTCCACATAGGTGCTTCTGGTGTGCTCTTTTCGAGCAATTCATCAATATACTTTACAATAATATCCATCACGTTTCTCCTTAACATTCTCAATTTGTTATAATTGTATCAAATTCCGTCCAATTTTACAACATTTTTTGTCATAAAATACAATTTGTTTATAGATTTATTATACCTAAACTCTCTTGTCGTATTCTGTCAGAAAAGGTAACTGATTAATATTTTCTAAAGAATTAATAGCAGATAACAGCATTATCAGGAACAACAGCTTTATATGATACTCCCATACCATCGGTATTTCTGATAATTGAAGTAACTGTATTGACATTGCCAGCTTTGATATATTCAAGCTTAATATTCATTCCTGCCTCATATCTTATAATGTCAATATTGTCCGCAGCATTAACATCATATATATCATTGTGTCCGTCAAGCATAATATACATATGTGTGTTGCCATCAGCTACAACAGGCATAATCTTTGATATAACACCTGTTACACTTTCTGTGTTTGTAATCTCCTGCGTAGATTTATCAACAATTCCATTATCCTTAAGAAGCTGGATATAATTAGATTCACATTGAAGAACAGAATCACCAATTGCCACATTCTGGTACTTCTCTATGTTAAGCATTGCATAACATTTTACAAGCCCTGCATCATCTTTTAATGCCATAAAATATGTCGGCTGTCCACTTACATTAATTAAAAGTGGAAATGTCGCTTTATATCCAAGATTCTGCACCCGTCCTTTGGCTGAATCCATAGCCGAATATTCCTCAGCTCCCGAAACCTCATAATAACGTGTCTCCATTGTACGCTGGTTCATAAGCACAAATCCTACATTGGAATTATCCTGTCCAACTGATGTGATTCCTGTATATACCCACACATCGTCCTCAAGTGCAATATAATTATAACCATCCGTTGTCTTAAGGCAGTCCCTCTGGCTTAAAATACTGTTAATAAATCCATGCTTAAGACTTCCGTTATAATCATACAAATCAATAAGAAGCTCTGCTGAATACACTTTATCAACCCACGTTGGAACATCTTCCACCTTATAATCTGTCATTTCGCCTGTAACTGCATTACAAAGCACAACCCTGCCTACTGTCTGTCCGCCAAACAGTCCTATATTAAACTTCTTAACAGGGCATACCCAGTAAGGCGTTCCCTCATCATCAATCTCGAAGTTAATACTATCAAAAATATATGTTGGATATGCAAATCTTAAATGCCTGTATATATATCTTGAAAAATGATCCGACTCCGAATACTTAATCCCCTCTGAAAGCCTTACACATTCAGCCTCCTGTGTTGTCATATCAATTCTTATATATGCTGGAATACCCTTCTTATAGTTAGCAAACCATTTAATAAGATTGCCATATTCAAGTGGTGTAACCCTGACTGGCTTTTCTTTATAATTAATCTGGGAATACATATCCGCAACTTCATACTGGGAAACCATATCAACCATAGTTCCCATTACTCTTGTTCCTATTATTGAAGCTGACTCCTTATCAAGCAGTGGAATCTGGTCATACGAAACTTCCCTGATATCATCTGTAAAGCTTCTGTTCTCCACTGTTAAAAGATTCCGGTACTTTGCCGCATTAATTATTGGCGAAGATAATACATTGCCAACTACATATACAACAACAAATGCAATCGTAACATTAAGAAGCACCTTAAATATAATACTACCTGCCTTAGTCTTAAATTCAAAATGAGGGACTTTTATTGTATTATTATTAATGTCTTTATATCTGGTGCTTCCCTCCTTATGATTCATTATCCACTGGGCAATTGTAATTATTATCATAACAAATATAATAAATCCCCAAAATCCCTGTGAATGTATATTAATTGCCGGGAGCTTGATATAGTAATACACTGCTGCAACAACAATAACAACAAACGCCATAATAAGCTTCAATCCATTACTGACTTTCTTCATATACTCTTACCTTTCCTCTTAATTCAATATGCTATGTTAAAATTGTATTAAACTGCAAAGAATTTAACCAATCCATATAAAATCATAGACATATATGTTTATTTTTATAATCTTAATATTAATATTAACATATATTTTATTGACAATCCATAATTTTAGTATAAAAATGATAATTGGAAAATATATGCTATAAAGGATGGTAACTAAAGTGAAAACAGGAATTGTATTTGAGGGCGGCGCATTCAGAACCATATTTTCTTGTGGTGTTATGGACGCTCTTGTTGAAAATGATATTATGCCAGATTATATGATTGGTGTATCTGCCGGTGCGGCATACGGCGTATCAATGGCTTCAAAACAGCCCCGCCGTAATCTTGATGTACTTATGAAATACCGCAATGACAAAAGATATCTCGGTCTTAGTAATATGATTGATAAAGATAACAAGTCTATCTATGGATTGGAATTCTCCTATGAAACAATCCCTAATGAACTTAATCTGTTTGATTATGATGCTTTTAAGCAGTATAAGGGCGATTTCTACTGTGTAGTTACTAATCTTCTTACCGGTCAGCCTGAATATATGAAATACACCGGTGATGACAGGACTAACACCGTGCTTAAAGCTACCTGTGCACTGCCTATGCTGTTTCCGCCAATTATTATTAACGATGTTCCTTATATGGACGGCGGCTTATCAGACTCAATACCTTATCTTAAAGCCATTGAGGACGGTTGTGACAGAATAATTGTCGTTCTTACAAGACAGTCAGGCTACACTAAGACAACTTCACGCTCTACTAAGGCTATTGCATATTCTTATAGAAACCAGTACCCTAAGCTTACAGAAACTATGCTTACAAGAGCCAGCCGCTACAATGAAAGCCTAAAAGGTCTTGACCAATATGTTAAAGAGGGACGTATCATAACTATACAACCTACAACAAGCAAGGGCTTTTCTCGTCTTGAAAAGGATAAGAACAAAATCCTTTCTATGTACAATGACGGCTACAACCAGTGCTATGAACTGCTGGATACCATCAAAGAATTCTATGGAATTAAATAATTCCACATAATCCGCTTATTATTAATGTATACACTCTGTTTATTCTTCAGAAAATGGAGTGCATACATTAACATCTTAATAATTCCCGCATACAAAGTCTTTCACTATTCCTATCGCTTCCCTGACCATATAATTAACAAACAACACATCATCGCTCCCGCTTGCTATTCCACTTACATGTGTCAAGCCTTGTCCCTTAGCTAAAAGCTTAGACCTGAATATATGGAAATTATTCGTTGCAATGCCTACCGGAGAGCTGAAATCTGAAATGTATTGTACGGAATATTTCATATTCTCATTAGTATCTGTTGACTTATCTTCCATAATTATTCTATCACTATCTATACCTCTTTCGCATAGATATTCATACATTGCAAGTGCTTCTGTCTTATTCTCGCCACGTCCTTGTCCACCCGATACTATTATCTTACATTCTGTATTAATACATGCGTAATCATAGGCAGAGTCAAGTCTTCTTTTAAGTGAACGTGTTATTCGGTCGCCTCTTATCTGACAGCCAAGCACTATTACATATTCACAATTATAATCTGGCTTTTGCTTCATACTTATAACTATAAGGCTCTCAAGTATTGCAAATATAACAAATCCTGTTATTATGACAACTCTTACAATATTCTTGACAAGCTGTGGGATATCTATAATTCCTTTGGCATCTAGTGTTCCTGCTATGTATAAGCCTGCAAAGAAAATTGTACCTAAAAGCCATATCCATATAAATGAAGATTTACGACCTGCATATGATACACATAGTATATAGTAGGCAAGGCATATTATGGATAAAATTAAGCATATATATCTCATATGTGGTTTCACTTAGTGCTCCTTTACTGTTTGGTGGATTGTTTCTTAATTTAATGTTTGGTGGCGGACGGACGTTAGGTAACTTTACTATATTACCGCTGGGCACGCTTTCGCTGCTTGTAGCCGTAGCGGACACTAAGCGGCTAAAGGACAGCCGCTAAGTGCCGACGGCTGCAAAAGCACCCAGCTTGCAATATAGTAAAGTTACATAACTGGATAGCGGCTGTATTTAATGGAAATAATCCGGAGGGCCGCTTTGCAGGTTTTAGAAATCTTTGATTTCTAAAGCCTGCTCGCTATTTACTATCGGGGTATAATTAAATAAGATAAAAATTGCTTTGTCAAAACACAATAATTTCTTATTAGCTATACCTGATTAATTTATTAGTTATAATCATACAGATATTTTGTCTTTTTGTCTATTTTTTGATAATTAATTGTATTGACACTGGTTTTAAAGATTTATACACTTTAATTAATACAATTAATATGTCTGATTTCCTCATATTTAAAAGTGAGTGTCAGGCAGGAAAAGGAGTTTTTATGTTTAAATATAATAAAGATGTTATACCTACTGATTGTGAACCAGGAGTCACACGCAAAATTCTCTGTTATTCTGATGACCTTATGATGTGCGAGATTACTTTTAAGAAAGGCTCTAAGGGGAACTTTCATAAGCACGAACATTTACAGATTACTTATATTGCCAAGGGAAGCTTTGAATTTACAATTGGTGGCGAAACCAAGATTGTAAATCAAGGCGACAGTGTGTATATGCCATCTAATGTTGAGCACGGCGTTACTGCACTTGAAGACGGCATACTTGTCGATGTGTTCAATCCTATGCGAAAAGATTTTCTTGCTTAACCGCATTACAATTAATGTATTGGATTTTAGACCCTTTTCGTGCGGGTGCGCATAATCGGCACATAGTGTCTTTTATGTAATATACCATATAATTAAATAAAAACTGCGGGACATACATAAATGATACTCAAATATCATCTATATAATATATCCCGCAGTTTTTATGTTCTTAAAATATTATCGCAATAATTTAACAATATTCTTAGTATCAATTAAACTGCCTACCACCACTGATATCTGTAACAGACAATTACCTATTAACCGTTATATTAAGAAATGCATCCTGTCCGATATTCTTTACGCTCTTTGGCACTGTTATCTCTTTAATTCCACTTGACATAAATGCCGCATAGCCTATATTTTCCAAACCATCTGGAAGTATCACCTCTGTAAGATTAGTACAGCCTGAAAAAGCATATGTACCAATGTTCTTAACTGATGATGGTATTGTCACACTCTTAAGATTGGTATTGTTATAAAATACACCTGAGGCAATTGTTACAACTCCATCTTTAATAGAGTAATTCTCTTTATTCTGGTCAGCTTCATAAAGAATATTATTAACAATTATATCATTAGAATCTTTTAATTTTTCTGCCCTCCATCTGGTTTCAGTAAATGCGTGTGTGCCTATATCTTCAACTGACTCTGGTATGACTATTTCTTCAAGGTTATAACAAGATAAAAAAGCATTTGAAGATATGTAGGTTATACCCTGCTCTATAGTTACTTTTTTAATCATCGTATCGTCCCTGAATGCACCATCGCCTATTGTGGATACACTTTTACCGTCAAGAACTGCTGGAACAACAAGTTCATCTTCCGACCTGCCCTTATCTGTAAGAGCAGTAATTGTAAGCGTTCCGTCTTCATTCTCTGTATACTGGTAAAGAGCAATTTTAATATTCTTTCTACCACAGCCTGATATTGCTAATAACATAATAAGTATCAAGCCTGCCACCAACATTTTCTTATGTATCTTCATTAACAGCCTCCCTTAGCCCACATATAGCAGAATGCCTGTGTTCTTGCCGCAAATCTGCAATTCTTAAGAAGTTCTTTCACTTCTTCTTTAGTGTACCACGAAGCTGTTATTTCTTCCATAGTTGATGTACTTTTAGAAAATGTTCCTTCTGCCTTTCCAATGACTACCTGATTAGTTTCATTTGAAAAACCTATTGCACTGTAGCTGTCATAAAGCTTATCATCAATCCTTATAAGATTAAGTCCTGTTTCTTCCTTCAGCTCTCTCTTAGCCGCAACCTCCGCCGTTTCGCCCTCATCAATAAGTCCCGCCGGGAAATTGTATACATAATCTCCTACGGACATTCTGTATTCCTTATTGATAAGTATTTTCCCGCCATCAATATCTGTCGCAACTATAACAACCCCGTCAGGTCTGTCATTATGAAGGTCAGCCAATGAACTCACATTATCATTACGGCTTATTATTTCATATACCTTGGTTCTGTTATCCTCTGTTGTATATGTAATATCATATCTGTTAATAAAATGTCCGTCTAAAACCTTCTTGATACCTTCAAATCTCATTTTATTCCTCACTTCTTATTCTGCATGCATAGAAAATGCTTCCATATCGTAGCTCTTAAGGTTATCATATATCTTTCTGTCATCGGCTTCTGATAAGAGCTTATCCCTGTCTTTGGCTACAAGCATTTCATTCTTGCTTGAACGATGATGGCTAGGTCCGCCTACACAGCCTCCTTCGCACGCCATTCCTTCAACAAAGTCAGCTTGAAGTCTGTCCATTTTTAATAGCGTAAGTGCTTTCTTACATTCTGCTCCACCTGAACATTTTTCTATAGTGAACTTAGATGGGTCTTCACCTAACTCCTTCATACATTCTACTACAGCGGCAGCAACTCCACCACCATTACCAAATCTCTTGCCATATACACTTGCCTGCTGGCTGCTGTTAGCTTCAGCCTCAATCTTAACGTCCTTAGCTCTAAGCATTGCTCTGTACTCACCTACTGTAAGAACATAATCAGCATTTCCTTCTAAGTCCTTGTTACGTCTTTCATCTTTCTTTGCAATACAAGGTCCGATAAATACCGTTACTGTGTCCTTATCCTTAGACTTTAACATTCTTGAAACCGCACACATAGGTGATACAGTTGTCGATATATTGTCTGTTAATTCAGGATAGTGTTTCTTTATCATATTAACAAATGCAGGACAGCACGATGTTGTCATCTTTTTGCCCTCTTTATTAGCTTCAAGCCATTCCTTTGCTTCTGCACCGGCTGTCATATCACCACCAAGGGCAACCTCTACCATATCAGAAAATCCAACTTTCTTGCAGGCTGTTCTTATACTGTCCATTGTAATATCTGCACCAAATGAACCTTCAATTGCCGGTGCTACCATAGCGACAACCTTTTTACCTGATGTAATTGCCTTAATAACATCAACTATATCTGTCTTAGAACCAATAGCACCGAATGGACAGGCGTGTATGCAATGTCCACATTTAATACATTTACTGTCATCTATCTCACATATACCATTTTCGTCCATAGTAATTGCACCTACCGGACAGATTTTCTTACAAGGTCTAATCAAATCTGCAATAGCATTATATGGACAGGCTTTAGCACACTGACCACATTCTTTACATTTGTCAGGGTCAATATAAGCTCTGTCGCGCCCCATAGATACAGCCCCAAACTTACACGCCTGCTGACAGGCTTTAGCCATACATTTTCTACAATTATCTGTAACTATATAATGTGAAAGTGGACAGTCAGCACATGCCGCTTCTATAACCTGAACCACATTATCCTTACCTGTCTTAGGTGTTTCTGATGGACACTTTCCTTCTGCAAGTCTTATACGTTGTCTTACAACTTCACGCTCTTTGTATACGCAACATCTGTACTTCGCCTGAGGTCCCGGAAGCAGCTCATATGGAAGCTCCTCCTTCTTCTCTTCAAGCTGTCCAGCATAAGCAAGCTTTGCAACCTGATATAATATTTCATGTTTAATTTTCAGTATATTAGCATCATTAGAAAGCATATCTTTTGTCCTCCTGTAATCAAATATATTTACTAAGTAGATACAGTATAGCACACTTAATATATGTTTCCTAACCCTTTTTTAAACTTTCCCCTCTAATCCCCCAACTCCAGCAAAAACATTCCCTCACAACCAAACAACACACCCCTCTCAACAACCAGTATAAACTCCCCCAGCAACCAGCAATACCCAGACATAAGTCTGGGCGAGCGTCACTACTATCCAAAATCTTCAAAACCCCAGTCAACAACATACCAGCCAAAAAATCATCACACCCCACCAATCAACATATACTCCCCCAACAACCAGCAATGCCCAGACATAAGTCTGGGCGAGCGTCAGTTATTATCCAAAATCTTCAAGAAACCAATCAAAAACAGAAAAGTCAATATCCACCAAACTCCCCGATATCATCTTTTCTCCATATTAGTGTCCCTCATCAATAAATTAATTCCTAAGTAAATCAATTCAAGAACGTAAATCAGATTGGGGAAGCTTATAGTTGCATAAGAAGACGATGGGGAGCCGCCGGTCCTTAGTCGGCAGCCCTAGCTGGCGACTTAGTACCGCTGCGAGCGACACTCAGTGCAAACGTGTCTTCGTTGTAACTATAAGCTTCCCCAATCCTCACTCACAACCTCCCGTTCTTAATCCTCACAACCTCAATTAATTTATCGCTATCACCTTATAATCCTGCTCCTCCACAGCCTTCTTAAGTACCTCATCATCAACTTCCTTTGCAAGTGTCACGACAGCCTCATTCTTCTCGTGGCTTACAACTGCCCCGCTTACACCGTCAACTGACTCTAATGCCTTCTTTACTCTTGCCTCACAGTGTCCACACATCATACCTTCAATATTCATTGTCTTTGTCATTTTATTATCCTCTTTTCTTTTATTATTAATATCCTGTGATGTAATATTATTCACAGGGCTATTATCAGTATTGTCTGTTGTCTTAACAATAAGACCCTTTCTGGCAGCTCTCTTTTTGTATACCTCATCTCTTGCTGTGTCATATATCTTTACAAGATTAAGCCTTAAAGCATTAGTCACAACACAGAAGCTTGAAAGGCTCATCGCCGCCGCACCAAACATAGGATTCATCTCCCAGCCAGTCAGATGTATCCACACACCTGCTGCAAGTGGAATTCCTATTATATTGTATATGAATGCCCAGAACAGGTTCTCGTGGATATTTCTTATCGTCCTGTGGCTGAGCCTGATAGCCGCCGCAACATCACTTAAGCAGTTCTTCATAATAACAACATCTGCTGCATCAATCGCCACGTCTGTTCCTGCACCAATCGCAATACCTATATCTGCTGATGTCAATGCTGGTGCATCATTAATTCCATCACCAACCATTATTACTTTGCCATACTTCTTAAGACGCTGTATTTCCTTTTCCTTACCGTCCGGAAGAACTCCTGCAATAACCTCATTAACACCTGCTATCTTTCCTATCGCATTGGCACTTCTTTCATTATCACCTGTTATCATTACAACATAAAGACCCATATCCTTTAATTCCTTTATGGCTTTAGGACTGTCCTCTTTTATTGTATCGGCAACAGCGATAATTCCTAAGAATTCTTTATCTGTTGCAAAGAACATAGGTGTCTTTCCATCGCCTGAAAGCTCGTAGGATTTTTTTATATATTCTTGTGGTATTGTTGCCTTTTTGCTTATATAATCTGCATTACCGCCGTATAAGCTGATTTTATCAGAAATATCTGCACTGTCCGCCTCAAATGCTTTAATATACTGTGCACTGGCTTCAAGCCCATTTCCTGCAACTGCATTTGATACATCTATTGATATAATATCTGAATAATCATTCTGCTTTGCTGTATAATCGTAATTCACAACAGCTTTAGCAAGTGGATGCTCACTTCTTGCCTCTAACAGCTTCGCTATTGATATAAGCTTGTCGTCAGTAATTCCATCTGCACTTACAACATCAGTAACTACCGGTTCACCAGCTGTTATTGTACCTGTCTTATCAAGGGCAGCAATCTGCATTTTACCAGTCTGTTCAAGTGAAATGGCTGTCTTAAACATTATACCATTCTTAGCACCAACACCATTACCAACCATAATAGCAACTGGCGTTGCTAGTCCAAGTGCACAAGGACAGCTTATAACAAGCACCGATATTCCTCTTGCAAGTGCAAATCCAGCACTCTGTCCGGCTAACAGCCACACTATAATAGTAACTGCTGCGATTCCTATTACTACAGGCACAAATACTCCTGATACCTTATCTGCTATCTTTGCAATAGGTGCTTTAGTTGCCGCCGCATCACTTACCATCTGTATAATTTTTGATAAAGTTGTATCCTCACCTACTCTTGTTGCAACACATTTTATATAACCTGATGTGTTAAGAGTTGCCGCTGATACACTGTCACCGACATTTTTATCGACCGGGATACTCTCTCCTGTGAGGGCTGACTCATTAACCGCACTCATACCCTCTATAATCTCACCATCAACAGGAATATTCTCTCCTGGTTTTACAACAAATGTATCCCCTTTGTGAACCTGTTCTACCGGAACAACCTGTTCATTACCATCAATAACTACTGTCGCTGTTGTCGCCGCAAGCTTCATAAGGCTTTTAAGTGCATCTGTTGTCTTTCCTTTTGAATGGGCCTCAAGCATTTTACCTATTGTTATAAGTGTAAGAATCATTGCCGCTGACTCAAAATAGAATTCGTGCATATAATGCATTACACCATCCATATCCATACGCACCTGTGCATCAGTCATCGCAAATAAGGCATATGTGCTGTATACAAATGCTGCACCAGAGCCAAGTGCTACAAGCGTATCCATATTAGGTGAGCCGTGAAGCATACTTTTAAAACCACTTATAAAAAATCTCTGGTTAATAACCATAATTATTATTGTAAGAAGCATCTGTATAAGTCCCATAGCTATATGGTTATTCTCAAGTACACCTGGAAGCGGCCAGCCCCACATCATATGTCCCATACTGAAATACATAAGTATAAGCAGAAATACAAGCGATGCCACAAGTCTTTTGGCAAGCTTAGGTGTTGTTGTATCTTTAAGCGATTCCTCAAGTCCTGCTATTGTTTGATTGCCTTCACTTTTACTACCTGAACTTTCTGAACCTCTTATGCTTGCACCATATCCTGCATCGGTTACTGCCTTTATTATCTGCTCGTCTGCGGCTGCACCCTCAACGCCCATTGAATTAGTGAGCAGACTGACTGAACAGCTAGTTACACCAGGAACCTTGGATACAGCTTTCTCAACTCTTGCCTGACACGCGGCACAGGTCATCCCTGTAACATTGTATTGTTTCAAAATGTATCATCTCCTCCCTTAATCTGTTAAGCACATTAATTATATTGTCTTAATATCTACTACCTTAAAATCTAATCTTTCTATAGTTCTTCTTATTAAATCATCATCAACAGGCTTATCAAGCTGTATTGCAGCTGTCTTTTTCTTTAAATTAACTTCACAGGCCGCTCCATCTATTCTGTTAATCTGATGTTCTATGCTGTTCTTGCAGTTATCGCAGTGCATACCCTCAATTGTTACAAGCTTAGTTGCAATTATGTCACCTGCAAGCACTTTCTTGTCCTCTTTCATTGTTCCACCGCTGCCACAGCAGCCGCCTTCTCCTTTGCCGTGCTTTATGCCGCTTTTTACTGCAAATATTACTATAATAACTAATACTACAATTATTATCGCTGTTCCCATATATACCTCTTTTCTTACTTCATAAACTTCTGCATTGTCATAATAAGTTCATCAACTACCTCATCATCACCATTCTTTATGTCATCAACTACGCAGGTCTTAATATGATTAGAAAGTAATGCTTTATCAAATGCAGTAAGCGCCGCGTTAGCGGCAAGTGCCTGATTAAGAATATCTATACAGTAGGCATCATTCTCAACCATACCGTATATTCCTCTTATCTGGCCTTCTATCCTTTTTAATCTGTTAAGAAGAAGCTTCTTCTCTGAATCACTTCTTTCTTTCATCTTGCTGCCACAACAGCATTGTTTATCTTCTGCCATTCAACCACTCCTTTCGCCTGCTATATTACTGTGTTAATATCATCATCTATAATATATACCCCCTGTGGGTATTTTGCAAGGATAATTTTTCTCATTTAAGGCATTTTAATTTTAAAATGAATTCTATCAGAATTCACTATTACACAAAAAATGTGTATCCGTCAGATAACTACCCAATTATAGCTGCCTGTAAGATACACACTTTACTTTTAATATTCTTTTTTCTGTTATTTTCCTGTACAAGGACTATTAAAGTCACAGTACAAAATTGCCTCTGCTATTCTGTTGTCCCTTTCCAGCCCGCGATATCACTGTCACTAAAAGCATAATCAAGAGGCCTTTTATATATTTGCTCATAAGCTGCCCTCTTCTGCTCATAATCTTTTTTCATCATATCAAAGCTGTTATCACGCTCATTCTTTTCCGGGTCTGGATATATAGGGTCTAATATGTGAAGAACATACTTAACTCTTTTAAATTCCTCTGTATCATCCTTATCCATATCTTTCATCTCAACAAAGCACGATATAATCGGAACATTAAACTTGGCTGCATAAAAGTATGCCCCCCTCTTTGGTGGACGAGGCTTTCTGTAATTAAACCACATTTCCTGCTCTGGATATATAAGAATATACTCTTTCTTATTAACAAGAAGGTTATTAAGTGTTCTATAAAAATGTCTTTCCATATAATCCTTATCTTTGCTGACTGGAATTTCATCTGCATATCTCATAAGAAAACCAAGAAAACCTTTCATTGCAAAGTTAGTATCCTGACTTACGATAAACATTCTGTATCTTCTTGCCTTCTTAATTCCATATCTTATAATCGTTGTATCAACAGGATTAAAATGATTACTTGTTATAATAGCTCCTGATTTAATATGTTTAATCTTCTCTGCACCTACAACCTTTGTATTAGCATTAACGCCAAAAGTTATAAAATCAACAATTCTTCTTGCAAGCCAGTTCCTGTAATGATATGGAATTTCATTACGCTGTTTTACATATTTGCCAAGAAGCTTTTTTCTTCTTGTACTGTCAAGTTCCGGATCGCCGATTTCTACTTTGTCATTAAACCTTCCGTTATCTGCCGCATTTTTAATATTAGCAACAACTTCCTTCTTGCTTCCACCTATTATCATAATCTTATCTTTTCTCCACTTTCAAGCACTTTTCTAAATGTTACTTCTGTATCTGCATTAGCTCCTGCTCTTCTGAAAAGATCAGCCATATGCTCTTTATCTTCTGCCTTCTGTTCATCTGAATAATTCTCTTTGCTCTTAACAATGTCTTCAAAATAAACAGAACGTTTAGCATAATCCCAGAAATAATTCTCGTACTGAATTCCGTCATAACACCAAGGCTTATCAAATAAATTATAATGAATTATCTTAGGTGATGGATTCTCAGGCTTGTTTCTGTTAGGCATTGCATCCCAGCAAGATTCAAGATATTCTATCTTACCATAGCACATAGAATTAAGATAATCCTGATCTGGTGCAATACAGTCAAAATGATACTTATTAAGAAGATATAAGAAATGCTCTGCAAGCTTAGCCTCTCTTAAAGCCTTCATATTCATAAGAAGCATACCTGAATTAAAGTAATCACCAAGCTTTAAACCAAGAGATTCTGTCATATATCTTTGCAGTTCAGGAGCATCATTAACCGAACTATCTTTGCACACTCCTATAAGATTGCCGTGCATATCTGTATCATAAAGCTCTGATATATCGCCAGGAACAACTATATCACTGTCTATATATATAGCCTTATCATATTCCGGATACATATCTGGAATAAATATTCTGAAATATATTGTCATTGTGAAATAATCTGAACGAAGTCTGTTCTCAATTCTGTCTGTTATCATATCAAGGCTCTGCTTCATATACTTAAATTCCATCTCAAAATTAGGATGATCCTTAACCAGTTCAGCAAGATTATTTCTATTCTCCTCATTAAGCTCCTGGTAAACTACTATTATCTTGTAGTTTCTGTCCTTTGAAGCATTTTCAATAAGTGATATTAATGCAACATGCAGATATGGTGCATATGCATCATCAATTGTAAAAAATATTGGTATTATCTCATTCTTGTTAATCATATTAATTCTCCATTCCAATTATCTTTATTATTTTAATTATTTTAATATTTTTATTTACATATTTTAATTTCATTAATCTGTACAAATACTCATAAATAATAATTATATTTCATAGCTGCCAAGCTCTGCCAAAGCATTTTTGTATTTATTAAACAATACCTCGTATTCTTCTCTTGGGATTTTCAGCACCCCAAATACTTCTTCTGTCTGCCACGGCTTCACTGTTTCTGTCCTGACATAAGGAAAGAACTTAAAATGTGTTGTAAAATGCTGGAATACTGTATCACTGTGAAGTCTTCTCTGGTCGTTATATTTTCTTTCACATATTTTCTTGTTAACCGATAGCTTGTTAAGTGCCGACTGGTCTGGCATAAACATCTGCTTTGAAGTACACATTTCACGGCATTTCTTTAAAAGTCCTGTCTTCTTTAACTGTACCATATTCATAAGAAGCACTCCCGAGTTAAGATAATCTCTTTTAAAAATGTTCTTTCTAAAAAACCAGCTTCCGTAATAATCAAGAACTCCAGCTATCTCTACATTTTCCATATTCTGATAATAAAATTCTGTAAAATCTTTTCTGCATATTATATCAGTATCAAGATACAACAGCCTGTCTGGAAGCTCTGCTATCTCATCTGCAAATAATCTTAACATACAGCATGGCGTAAATCTTGTCGACATATTGGCAAGAGGCACTTCTTTATTGAATAAACCGGACGTATCAATAAATTTAATACGAAGCCTGTTATCATATTTCTTCGATAATTCTGTATTACAATAGTCAGAAAGTCTGCCATCTATCGGCTCATAATGCTTATCATTAACAGACATATTAAGCGTTAATACATATACATCAAGGTCTTCTTTGGTGTGTTCCAATAATGATATAACCGCTATAAGAAGCCCATTCTGTATATTCTTATCTCCACAAAACAATATATTCATATCTGTAATCCTGCAATGCTATTACATAACATTCTTTCTTTCATATCTTATATATTCATAATCGCTAAGATGACTTCGCGACTTCATAACTTCATATACCCTATCGTGAAGCATCTTCTGGTTATCCTTTATTCCTGCACCTGTGTCTGGATAAAACGGTCCATCAATATACACATTGACCTTTGGTCTTTTTATAATGTTCTTAAGAAAATGTCTATGCGTATATGTTGTCGTCATCACATACACCGGTTTATTAAGCTCCGCTGGAAAACGGAATGACGTCTTCTCAAATGGTCTTATCTGTGTATAATACGGCCAGACGTGTGCCTCAGGATATATAATAACAGGATGACCCTGCTCAATGTGCTTCTTATACGCTTCTGTAAACTTCTTATACTGGCTTATGGAATCCGGAACAGGAAGTGCACCAAGCTCTGGAAGTATCTTACCTATAACGGGTATTCCATAATTGGCCTGGCTTACTATTACATATACTCTCTTTCCTACACACGCAAGTGCTGGTATTACAACATCTCCTACAGGCTGTGTGTGATTGGCATATACAAAATAGCCATCTTTCTTACACTTCTTTAAAAGCTTTCTATTCTTGTAGCTTATATTAAAAAATAACTTACAGCATATGTAACCTATAACTATTGCCAATACATATATAACCATTGAAGCCATTTTAAATAATAAGCTGTTATTTATCCATTCGTAATTAGTCTTTAACTTAAAACTCTGATTGTGGCTTTTAACAACATCATCTGTGTATGAACTATAATATATAGTTCTGTCAGCCTTCATAATATTATCATCTCCAATCACTATCTGCTTTATAGAATAAGATATAAAGCAAAAAGCTACAATTTGTTGTATTGTACCCCTCTGCAACCTGTTTGTCAACAAAATGTAGAGTTAATACTCCAAAATGTAGCTTTAATATCTTTCAATATAGTTCTAATTATTATATTGCATTCTCTTATCACTATGTGATATAGCTTTCATTACTATATAATATGATTTTAATACTGTAATGCACTCATTATATTATATACAATTAAACAGCTATTCAATTACACATTTTCTTCAATCCATTCATATAAATCGCTGAATATATCCTCACGGTCTGTTTCACTGTGAAGTTCGTGTCTGTCATCTTCATAAAGATAAAGTTCAACATTATCCACATATTTAGTATACATTTTAAATGCCTTCTTTACACCCTTACCATAATCTCCTACCGGGTCTTCAAGTCCTGATGCAAATAATACAGGAAGCTTATCCGGTGTCTTTGCTATATTCTTCTTATCAATATCATATTTAATAACATTTAAAAATCCTATATACGCATTGGCTGTGAACTTATAAGAACACTTAGGGTCGCTTAGGTACTCATCAACTATCTTAGTATCCTTAGTAAGCCAGTCGTTAGCTGTCCTGTTGTCCTTAATTCTCTTATTATATGCACCGAACATAATCGTATTAAGGAGTTCACTTCTATATCTTTCTCCCCTTACAAGCTTCGCAATATGTGCAAGCTTAAGTCCGCTGTCAACAACTGCCTTAGGCTGGTTGCCTGTTCCTAAGAATATAACCCCGTCAAGCTCATCTCCATATATGCTGGCATATTTTCTTGACATATATGAACCCATACTATGACCGATAAGAACATATGGAAGGTCTGGATAATTCTTCTTCATTATAAGTGTAAGCCTGTGCATATCTTTAATTAAAAAGTCTGCACCATGATTACCCTTGGCAAAATATCCCAGATCTTCATCACTATTAACTGAATCTCCGTGTCCTAAATGATCATTACCTGCAACTACAAAGCCTTTGCCTGTAAAGTATTCTGCCATCTCTTCAAACCTTTCAATATGGTCTATCATTCCGTGTGCAATCTGTATTACACCTACAGGCTTCTTATACACGTCACTGTCCGGATACCATATAACCGCGTGGATATTACATATTCCGCTAGAAGACTTAAACTGTTTATCTTCTCGTTCCTTTGGCATATTTAAAACCTCCTTTTATCTGATATTTTTATTTAATATTGCAATTTCATATACTGACTTATACTATCAATATTATTATCTGCTATTAATAATTACCAAAGTGCTGCTCATAATGATTAATCCCTGTGGCTTCTGTCAACATATTCCCTCTTAGTAACAAGGCTCTTATATGCTGGACGGATAATCTTGTCAGTTGTAACAAGTTCTTCTATTCTGTGTGCACTCCAGCCAACAATTCTTGCTATTGCAAAAAGCGGTGTATAGAGTTCCTTTGGTATATCCAGCATATCGTATACAAATCCACTATAGAAATCAACATTAGGACTTACACCCTTGAATATCTTTCTCTCCTTGGCAATAAGCATTGGTGCAATCCTCTCTATATTATTGTACAATGCCATATCCTCAGCTCTTCCCTTTGCATTAGCAAGCTGCTCAACAAATCCCTTGAACACTCTTTCTCTTGGGTCTGATAATGAATATACTGCGTGACCCATACCATATATAAGACCTTTCTTATCAAATGCTTCTTTATTAAGAATTTTATCAAGATAATGCTCTATTTCCTCTTCATCGTGATAATCCTTAATATGTGCCCTTATATCTTCCATCATATTCATAACCATAAGATTAGCACCACCATGCTTTCTTCCCTTAAGTGATGACATAGCTGCTGCAATTGCTGAGTATGTATCTGAACCTGAGGAAGTAACAACTCTTGTTGTAAATGATGAATTATTACCACCACCATGTTCCATATGAAGAAGCAGTGCAATATCAAGTACATGTGTTTCCAGTGGTGTATATTTCATATCTGGTCTTAACATTCTTAAAAAATTCTCAGCAAGTGATAATTCCTTATCTGGTCTGTGGATATACATACTATCATCTCTCTCATAATGATTGTATGCGTGGTAACCATATACAGCAAGCATTGGAAATGTACTTATAAGCTGTATGCTCTGTCTTAATACATTTTCTATGCTAAGATCATCTTTCCTGTCATCGTAAGATGCAAGTGTAAGAATACTTCTTGTCATTGAGTTCATAATATCAGCTGAAGGTGCTTTCATAATTACATCTCTTGTAAAGTTAGTCGGAAGCTCCATACAGTTAGCAATTATATGTCTGAATTCTTCAAGCTGTGTGGCATCTGGCAGTTCACCAAATAATAAAAGATATGCACTTTCCTCAAATATAAATCTCTTATCGCCAGCACCTTTTACAAGTTTAGTTACATCATAACCCCTATATAAAAGTTCTCCATCACAAGGTACTTTCTCTCCGTCTATTACATCAAATGCCCTTACACTTGATATATTAGTAAGTCCTGTAAGAACTCCCTGTCCATTTTCATCTCTAAGACCCTTCTTAACTCCGTAATCTGTATATAAAGCCTTTGGAATGCTGTCATTATCAATGCACATATCAGCCTGTTTCTTTGAATAATCATTAATATTCTCCATAGTTTTGTTCCACCTTTCCATCATATGCCTTCCTTTCCTATCAAACTAACATAAACCTGTGCTACGTCCAGCACATATACAACTTTAGTTACTCAAGTTCACCATTAACATTGTCATTCATCTGTCTTATGACTCTTCTAAATACCTGCAACTCCTCTTCTGAAACCCCCTCCGTAAGTATCTGCCTGCACTGTTCATATGCAACATTAACTTTATCTATGACCTTATAAGAAGCCTCTGTCAGCGTAATTCTCATTACCCTGCGGTCATCTTCGTCTTCTTTCATATTAATAAGCCCCTTTTCTAATAAATGTTCCAACGACTTAGAAATATGCGACTTTGATAAATGTATTCTGTGTATAATCTCTTTAGCTGTGTCGATATTCTCTTTGGTGATGAATTCAAGAATATCCAGTTCAACTGGTCTTAATCCATATTCTTCCATAATAGGTTCAACCCTTTTAGCAAGAAGCTTTCTAAGCTGCAACCCTGATGTAATTAAATCATAGGCATCCATTGTTAACCTTCCTTAAAATATTATGCAGTATTTAGTTCGTTAGGAAACTATTTCAAGTATAAATGCTAAGCTTTAATCTGTCAATAAAATATATCAAAAGAAAATATAAATTTTAAAAATTTTAAAAAAATTTAATAGAAGTATGAACATCTTTTTATATTTGTATGTTATAATCTGTCATATTTTGTCGATATATAATATAAAAGTAACATTTTGAAATAAGGTCCAAGGAGGGATTATTGCAGTAAATGGAGTTATTAGCAATTCAAAAGTGTACCCTGTCCAGACCATCAGTAATCTTAAAGGTATAGGACGCGATAATACAAGTGCTGAACATAAAAGCGGTGAAAAGCCTCATAGCCAGACAATGAATATGAAGATTGCTTTTGAAGCTTACAACAATGCACCTGCTGACTGCTATACTGTTACTTACAATAATAAGAGCCAGTTACAGTCATTTTATTATTGTCCTCACCACGAGTATACTTACTGATAGCGGACATACAAGAAAAGAGGCTGTCACATCAGGCATAATCCATACAATATATCTGTTAGTCATTACTTACAGTTTATATATTATATGAACAATATCTGATATGACAGCCTCTTTCCTTTTTCTATTTGCTTTACTTTATTTTTATTGATTAAATTCATTTACTATTTAGTAACACAGCATTTTCTTAAGTTCTTCTCTTTCGTCTTCTTTTACTCTTATTATAATGGCTTTCCTGCCAGCACTTCCTTATAATCCTTATAATTATCCTCCAGCAGCTTAGGTGTATCAAGCCCATATGGACAATGAGCACTGCACGCTCCGCAATGTATGCAATCCTCTATCTTCTTCATCTTAGCCTGCACCTCCTTAGTAAGCTGAAGCTCTGATGGTGAACGTCTAAGAAGCAGTGACATTCTTGCACAATTGTTAATCTCTATATGTGCTGGACACGTTGGCATACAATATCCACATCCCCTGCAAAAGTTGCCAGCAAGCTCTTTCTTATCATTTTCAATTACCGCTTTAATCTCTTCATCAAGAACTGGAGGGTTATCTATGTAACTTATGAACTCATCTAATTCTGTTTCCCTCTGGACACCCCATATTGGAAGAACATTATCGTATTGTGCCTGATAAGCATATGCAACCTTGGAATTAGTTATCAGTCCTCCAGAAAGTGCTTTCATTGCTATAAATCCGATATTTTTCTCACGACAGACTTCAACAAGCTTATGCTCTTTTTCTGTTGCAAGATAGTTAAATGGAAACTGCAATGTTTCATAAAGTCCTGACTCAAGTGCCTCCATAGCAACATTAAGCCTGTGGTTAGTAATTCCTATATGTCTTATCTTTCCCTGTGCTTTTGCCTCAAGCATAGCTTCATAAAGTCCTGTTCCATCACCCGGCTTTGGACAGAATGATGGATTGTGGAACTGGTAAATATCAATATAATCTGTCTTTAAATTATTAAGGCTTGTTGCAAGGTCCTTCCAGAAATCCTCTGAATTCTGTGCCGCTGTCTTTGTTGCAATGTAAATATTATCTCTTACATCTGACAAAGCTTCACCAATCTTTTCTTCGCTGTCTGTATAAAATCTTGCTGTATCATAAAAATCTATCCCCGCCTCATATGCCTTTCTTAACAAATGGGCAGATGCCTCGCTGCTAATTCTCTGGATTGGCAGTGCGCCAAATCCATTTTTATTAACTGTTATTCCTGTACTTCCTAATGTAACCTTAACCATAATATTCCTCTTTTCTATGTATTATTTTATTATTCCTGCCCAGCCTTAACTAACAGATTGTCCTGTATAATTACTTTATCGCCGACATCTATACCCTTATCATAAAGATACATATCTGCCGCTTCTATATATAGAAGATTTCCCTTCTCATCTATAAGTGTAACCTTATCAATAACCTGCTGTCCATCCATAAGACCCTCACAGCCAAAATCCGGTTCTTCAATATCCTTAACTGTATATATCATCTGTATCCTTCCCTGCTATTTACACTTTTATATATTATATTTATTATGAATATTCAACCTTGAAAGTCTGTTAAAATCCTGCTAATATAATTTAATTATAAATCCAATAGTAGTATTATAGCAATATAAATAACACAATTAAAGACAAAGTATCAACAAAAGCTGTTAGAATTATCGGCAAGGCACCAGATAAGAAATACATATTTGTAACAGGTTTTATACCTAAAAATGCTTAATATCTTGAAATATATATGCTATACTCTATTCATAAATCAACGCGTATATTTAACACGTTTAGATATATCACGATTTAAGAAAGGAATTACATCTATGTTTAAAATTGATGAAAGACTCCCTAAAGAATCTGCTAAAGATTATGTTGTAAGACAACTTGTATATAACATTGTCCACATCAATCTTACACCGGGACAGCAACTTGACTCTGACGAGATAAGCGAACTTCTTAATGTCAGCAAGAACCCTATACGTGAGGCAGAGCTTGAACTTTCACAGACACGTCTTATTGAAATCAAGCCTAAGATTGGTGCTTATGTATCATTGATTGATGCCAATATTGTCGAGGAAGTAAGGGAATTAAGAAGCGTGCTGGAAGCTGAGCTTGCAGCTCTTGCCTGTACTACTCTTAACAAAGAGCAGATTAATATGCTCTGGGAAAATGTCGCTTTATGGCAGATGTATATGAAACGTAATGACGAAGAAAAGATATTCCAGCTTGATAAAGAATTCCACAAATCATTATATAAAATGTGCAATAAGAATTACTGGTATGAATTAGTGAATAATATCTCACCACATTTTGACAGAACTACTATTCTTAGTTTCAGATGTATATCTGTTGGCCATATTTTATCAGACCATGAGGAACTTGTGGCTGCCATTGAGAACAGGGAGACTGATAAAGCCCGTGAAATATCTAAACGTCACTTAAACAGATATACTGAGAATATTAATTCTATAAAAGATAATTATGCTGAGTACTTTAAAGAATAATTAATGACTGCTACTTATCAGCGTAAAAATATATTTTAACCCTTAAGATTAGTGCCTGTGCACATATGACATAAAATTGTTATCACAAAAAACGTGCACAGCCACAAACTTTATATGTGCAAAAATATGCACAGAAATGGAGATTATTATGGCTCACTTAACTATTAATTACAAATCTTCTGCCCTCAATATGCCTATTATGCTTGATGTCCTTATACCTCAGGGAAGAGGGAATTATAAAGTCCTGTATCTTTTGCATGGTGCAGGCGGTGACCACTCAAGCTGGGTACTTAACACCCGTATTGCAGATTATGTAAATACTACTGATATTGCTGTAGTTATGCCATCTGGCAATAACCGTTTCTATATCAATAATATTCACGGCAAGGACTATTATACTTATGCTGTAAAGGAACTTATAACACAGTGTGAACAGTGGTTTAACATAAGCCGCGACCCTAAAGACCGCTATATTGCCGGTATGTCAATGGGCGGATATGGTGCATTTTATGCAGCACTTAATAATCCTTCTATGTATAACACCGCATTTTCATATTCAGGTCTTCTTAATATACTTGAACGCTACGATAATCCTCAGGGAATTGATATGTTCCCTGTATTCGGAAGCCGTGATGACCTTATCAATAACAAGCTGGATTTATACAGCCTTATTGACGCCTATGCTAAGGAGAACGAAAAGCTTAAGGCTTCTGACACTCAATATAACGATACCAAATTTGTAATAACCTGCGGATTGCAGGACCCAAGAATACATATGAGCTGTGAATTTAATAATGCTCTTTCAGCCGCCGGAATTAACACGTCTTATTACGAAACAGATGGTGGTCACAACTGGGAATACTGGGACAGATGTATTAAAAATACAATTGATTATATATACAATGCAAAAGGTGCAGAATGGAGGTCATTATGTCGGTAATTAATATTAACTTATTCTCTATGATGTTAAGGAGAACTATTGATGTAACTGTCGTTCTTCCTGATAAGATTAACGATGATGAAAAGCTTCCCTGCGTATGGCTTTACCACGGCGGAAGTGGTGACCATACGGAATGGCTCTATCACACTTCTTTGGTGGATACTGTTAACGAACGCCATTTTGCGGCTGTTCTGCCAGAAGTATTTGAATCCTGCTTTGTCAATATGAATATAGGCGACAGGTACGAAAGCTTTGTTGCCAAAGAACTGCCATCTACTATACATAATATGTTTGCGTGTATCTCTGATGACAGAAAATATAATTATGTGTCTGGATTTTCCAACGGAGGCTATGGCTGTTTACATTCAGCCCTCAAATATCCTTCAACTTTCTCAAAGGTTGGTGCTTTTTCTGCTGGTGATAAAGCCGATTCTGTATTTGTTAATGATAACAGTACTAAAGCCAAAAACCGCATATTATTATTCGGTGACAAAGATATCCACAATACAGATTACTGCCTTACATATCTTGCGGATAAGCTTATAGCTGATAATAAGAAGGCACTTGCCCCTGATATATATCACGCCTGTGGAAGTCTCGATCCCTGGCTTGACATGAACCATATTGTAAGAGATTATTTCCTTGAACATAATGATTTCTACAATTACACCTATGATGAACTTGAAGGACTTGGACACGAATGGAAATTCTGGGATATCGAATTACAGAAATTCCTTGATTACGCAGGACTTCCTGTAGTTAAATAAATATAATTATATTCATACAACACTGTATATATCCGGCAATAATTTGTAATACATTTATTATAATAATCGACAAGGCGTTTTATAGCTGTCACTTACACAGTACTATAAAACGCCTTTTATTCAACAGGGTTGTCGCAACCCTATTTATATTAATTCAATACAATTCCCTTATTAAGTTACCCCAATATTATATTTCAAAATGCTTCTGAAGTTTTTCTGATACTTCTGAAATATTCTCAATATCACTAAGAATATTACCAATCGAATTATTCTGTGCAACAATAGTCTGTGATATATCTTCGATTGTTGCTGAATTCTCCTCTGATGTTGCAACCAAAGTCTGCATTTCTTCCTGTATAGTTCCAAAGCTCTGCTTTATATTATCAGTAATGCTATACTCTTCTTTGACAATATCACTTGCCTGCTCTGTGGCATTATTAATATTCTTAAAGTATTCAAGAAGTCCATCAATAGTATCAACACTCTCCGCCGCCGCATTGGTACCTTGTGTAATCTCATCATCAACCTGTCTGGTAGTATCAGTAAGCCACTTTAGTATATTCTGTATATTTCCAGCGGACTTTGCACTCTCTTCTGATAATGCACGGATTTCATCCGCAACAACAGCAAAACCTTTTCCGTGTTCACCTGCTCTTGCCGCTTCAATAGACGCATTGAGTGATAACAGATTAGTCTGTGCCGCAATTGAATTAATCTCACCAAGAATGTCTGTAATCTTCTTCATCTGTGTAAGAAGCTCACTTGTAGTCTTATGTGCTGCTCCTACTGTACTCTTAACAGAAGCAATCGTACTCTTAGCTTCTTCAACAGCCTCATTACCTTTTTCTACAGCTTCTTTAACATTGTTAAAGCCATTATCAAGCTGTCCAGCCAGTTCATAATTATTTCCAACTTCCTCTGTTGCCGCATTAACCTTTTCCATAACATTTACTGTTGACTTTGCAGCTTCTTCAACTATCTGCTGCATCTGTCTTGCCGCCTGATTAACATTACTGCTTCCGTCTGCCAGTTCATTAACTGCGATCTTGCTTGTGTTAATCGTAGCACTAAGGTCATCTGCTATGTCATTAGCCAGCTTTGCATTCTGCTGTACAATATAAAGTGCTTCTTCCGTACTTTTTACAACTGAAGCACCTCTCTTAGTTGCAAAATAAAGTATCAACGCAGTTATTCCAAACAATAGAATTCTTGATACAACTCCTGCAACAGTATATTCAATACCTGCTATAGTCTGTGGACTAACAATACCGAATATAACCGAAATAATTGTAAATGGAACTGCAAACGAAATTATTACTTTCTCAATAAAATATGTTGCAGTCATTGCAAGTAATACGAAATTTGCTATGTAAGGTATAGAATTTCCTCCTGATACCCACGAATAGAACAAAGTTCCTATTGCTGGTGGCAGTGCTAATATTAATGCTTTTCTGGAATCTGATATTGGGAGGAAATACCCGATGGTTGAAATAATTCCTGACACAATAACTATCATACTTCCTTTAAGTGCCATTGCTGTCATCCCATATCCGAATACAGATACAAGACTTAATGCCACTACCGAACACCATATGATAATAAGATTCTGTTGGTGTAACTTTTTCATCATAAGATCATCTACCTTTCTTTATCTCTAGGTGCATATTTCACAATCAAAATATCAATACTTTAAATTGTATATAATAATCTTTTCTTTCAGCCTCAGGCATATCAAAAAGGGTTGAATCTCTTCCATCATCATCTATAGTGTTTAATTTCAATATATTTTTAGAGTATATTATCACACTATTTATATCTCCTGAACGGTTATCTACCTCAATTGGCGTATTCCCTTTGATACATACTACTTCTTGAATAATTTTATTATTTTTTCCAACAAACTGAACTTTCACGCCATTGTCATCCGACATTCTGTCAACTTCAACTTGTAATCTGATAATATCCTTATTCTGCGGAAAATATTCTATTATTGCTCTTGCACACGCATCGCGGTCAATAATCTCATATTTATCATCATAATCGGTGAATTTATCCCTGTCTGAATATGGTTTTGGATTATGTTCATAGTTAATATCACACCATAAAGGTTTCATTATTGAATATTTATTATCTTTTGTCAGCTTGCTTATCCATATATCTTCCTTATTACAGCTATAGGTTATCCACACATTTATATCAAAATTTCCATTATATGAACATATTCCACGCATATATTGTGCACCAAGATTCTTAATATTACCCTGATATTTATAAGGAGGTATCTCTGGAATAAGTGCTTTCATATTATAATATTCCCTGCCGTCGTTACTTTCCATAACTGCTAAAGGCCATCTGTGAGAACCATCCGTTGTTGGATTATAACATATAATATAATTTCCATCAGGTGTCTTTTGTCCCCATACTTTAGCAGTATTAGTTATAAGAGAGGGTATTTTCTCATCTATAAGAACATTTCCCTCTTTATCAAACAGATACCCCTCACCTTTCTTGCAAAGCCCTACTATATTGCCATAGGCATCTTCATAAAGGGAAACAGCCCTGCCGTGTGTCTTATATGATTTATCATACATCTCCTCCTCATACCACTGCTCAAGTATAAGCTTCTTAGTAAGCAGCTCATCACAGGCTTTAACGAATTCTTTATCCGAAGAATGAACATAATATGGAATATCAAGCTGTTCATTACTGCCCTCTGGTGAATAAAATATTGTGTTGTCCCCATTAAATCCACCAGCCTCATTATATTTAATAATATACATATCTGACAATGTGTAATCTTTATACACTTCTCTTACAAGACGTGCTGCACCATAACCATTATTAGGGGCTCTGTGGCTGTCTGGTGAGAAGCCATAAAATGTTGTTGCAATAAGCTTTCCATTGGAAGCCTTATAAAAACACATTCTAAAATGCACTATTGCCGGTGCTTTCTTAGGAAGAAGTTCTTTATCAGGTCCTGTATATCCATCTGTGTCCGCTAACATATATGGAAAAAGTACCTTTTCCTTATCCCATACACAGCCGTCTTTAGATGTTGTATACACGATTTCATCAGGTGCACCGTGCTCATCACGCTTACCGCTTATATATGAAAGCACAAGCCTGTTATTAAAAGCAGTAAGCATAGGTGCGTGGTTATATGTATAATCTCCATCCGTGCGGCAGCTCCTCCTTATCTGATATGTATACACACCAGCCTTATGTTCCAATCCGCCATCTTGTCGTGTCATATCAATCTCAGGCACATCATTACAATTAATTACATGTTTATCATCCATAGTCTTCTCCCTTTCTTAGCACATTTTATTACTTCCCTTAATGTTACCTCACCCATTAAAATACTCTTTTACAAGCTTAATTACAACGACTGACAACAAAAATACGGCAATAAGATTAAGTATAGTCATAAGTCCATTAAATGTCTCTGCTATGCTCCACATATGTCCAAGATTAACAGCCATTCCAACTATTGCAGCATATATATAAAGAAACATAAATGGGTTATATGCAGACTTAAGTCCACATATAACCCATTATATATAACCTTATTGCATAACAATATAATTCTTAATTATGTTATCTGGCATTTTGCTATTTATGATAACTTCGTTCCACAATTAGAGCAGAACTTAGCACCATTCGCAGGTGTCCCACAATTAGGACAGAACTTGTATGTACCCGCTGATTCTAAACTACTATTCATATCAACATTCTTCATCATCTGCTGTCCAATTGCCATACCCATCTGTACGCTCATCATATCACCAGCAATGTTATTGCCACCCTTGCCGATATTATCTGCCATAGCCACCTGGCTGTACTTTCCCATATCTGCTACCATAGACTGTGAAGCTGCCTTATTCTGCATCTTCTGTATCTCTTCTGGATAAGAGAAGCTTGCTATATTAAAATCTGTAATCTCAATTCCAAGCTTGCTCATCTGCATATCAAGGTCGTCTTTAATTCCTGATGAAATATCAAAAGCATTAGCCTGAAGGTTGAACATATCCTTGCCTTCCTTAGTTATCCACTTCATAAGAAGCTGATCTAACACTGCTACAACTCTTTCCTTAACATCATTAACAACATACATCTGCTTAACGCCTGCAACTTTATCAATCAAGCATACATAATCAGTTACCTTAAATGCAAAATTACCAAATGCTCTTATTGGCATACCTCCTGGAAGGTTAGCTGCTGGAATAGCTATAGGATTCTTAGTTCCCCAGTTGACATTAAATTCCTTAGTATTAACAAAGAGAACTTCCGCTCTCATACCACTGTTAAAACCGAATTTAAAGCCTTTAAGTGTTGAAAGAAATGGAATAATCTGTGATTCTATATCGAATTCACCTTCATCCTTAAATATTCCTTCTATCTTGCCATTGTAAAGAAATATTGCATCCTGTCCGGGACGGATTATAAGACGGCTGCCTTTCTTAATCTCTTTATTAGTCCACTTCCAGAATATACAATCGTCCTTGTATTCTTCCCATTCTACAACATTAGATAACTGACTCTTAAATAAACCCATGGTGTCCTCCAATTATCAATTAATTCTATTCAATTCCCATCTGTGCCTTAAGTGCAGCAAGTTCATCATCAACTGCAGTATTAGCTGGCTCAGCATCATACTTAGCTGCAAGATTATCAATATTAGAATCCTCTGCTGATGCATTAAGTTCAGCCATAGCGTTAGCTTCATCAAGCATCTTGTTAGCCTTAGCTTCCATCTTATTGAAAGCATCCATACTATTGCTTGCACCCACAACACTTGAACCAACCTTGTTAATTCTTTCCTGTGCCTTAGCTGCCTTTACTGTAGCCTTAATAGCAGTTCTTCTTGCTTCAAGTGAAGATATATCCTTAACAAGCTTATCGTGCATCTGACGCATCTTAGCTGCATTATCTGCTGCCACATTGTAAGCCTGTGTTAAAGCTGCCTGTGTTGTTGCAAGCTGCTGCTTCTTCTCAAGGAATGATCTGGCATCTGATTCATTACCAGCCTTTAATGCTTTCTCTGCATATGCCTGCATCTTGTTAATCTGCTCTGTGCACTCATCAAGTTCTCTCTTAGCTCTTGTCTCCTCTGCCATAACAGATGCTGTCTCAGCCTTAACCTTGCCAAGATCACTTTCAAGATTTCTCATATACTGGTCAATCATCTTCTCTGGATCTTCACACTTATCAAGAAGTGTATTAATATTAGCGCTCATAATGTCCTTAAATCTTGTTAAAATACCCATAAAATCCTCCCATATATCAAATCAATATTATATGATTCCTTATATTTAGAACCAATAAGGTAATTATACTATATAGATAATTAAAAGTCACGTTAATTTATCAATACTTGTCAGAAATCTTTATAAAATATTATCAATTTTTCGTTCTTTTCTTAACTTCCTTCTTGTCTTCTTTGACATTTCCCTTACCAGACGATAATACATCTGCCTTGTTAGTATAATCATCTATAAGGCTTTCTATTATATTTTTCTTCATATATACATCAAAGCTTAAAAGTCCCACAAGGCTGAATAACTGAAGAAAATCCTTATCCTCCTCATTTTCCACATCTAAGAATGCTTCCTTTGCAACCTGCGTTCTTTCAACAACATCTTTAGAAAGGCTTGCTATCTGTGCCTTTTCCATATTGTATATTTCACTATATATATATTCCAGATCTGGAAGTTCTTCTTTATTAAAGAATTTGTCTGTCAATGGATTTAAAAGCTTCTGAATATCGCTTATAGATAGAATATTCTTAAGATAATATATAAAAGTAAGAACATATATATGCTCTTTAGAATATTTTTTCTTTACCGGCGGTGGAAGCAGGTCATTCTTAGTATAATTGTTAATCATAGTCTTAGTAAGAATTTTATCATCCTCATACCTTTTGACATCTGATAAATGTTCGTCCATAAATGTTGTGACCTGATCCATATATAAATCTATATTAGGCACATCTCCCGGTTTAATATAATTAAGCTTCGCAAGTCTTTGTAATAAAGAATTAACGAATTCCTGATTATCTTTGTTCATAATACTCCACTCCTAACCAATAATAACTTAGACAGCCACATACTTCCTATGATATATCACAACCCGTCTGTAATTATCTAAATATAAAATATATCAAGTACAAAATGATGTCTCTGTATACAAAAACATCACTTTACATTTTTAATACTTGTATCATATTATATAGTATTAAAAACCATATATCAAGAGGGAGATTATCCATCTTATAGTAATAACTTATTCCTGGAATCATAATTTATAATAATAATCTTATCAGCATCTTTACTGCTTATCTGATAATATACCAAGTCTTTCAAATACCCTGTCATATCCATCATTGCCATAATTAAGCGAACGGTTGACCCTGCTTATTGTAGCTGTTGAAGCACCTGTCTTTTCCGCTATCTCAAGATATGTCTTCTGTTCTCTTAACATTTTGGCTACCTCAAATCTCTGAGCTAAAGATAAAAGTTCATTAATTGTGCATACATCCTCAAAAAAATCATAGCACTCTTTAACATCATTAAGACTTAATATAGCCTCAAATAATTGCTCAACTTCTTTTGATTTTAACTTATCGTTCATATTAACCCTCAACTTTTGCTAATCTGCATTTATAATATATTGTACAGTTTAACACAGTAAAGTCCTACAGTAAATACATTTTATTAATTTTACTGTCTTTTTCCTATATATGACTCATATAATTCTGTATTACTGTTCACAATCAGCTCCTTCGGGAAACCTACTTCCTCAATCACCTTATAAGCCCTGTCAAAATCACATATTGACTCTTTAATATGGGCATCACTTCCAATAGATATACATACGCCGGCTTCTTTGCAAAGCTTAAGCATTGTAACATCATTATCATATGCTCCCTGTCTTGGTCCTGTAGGTGATAATGATGTATTGTTAAGTTCTAATAAGACGTGCTTTTCCCCCGCTGCCCTTACAAGCTGTTCATAATCAACCGGGTATCTTGAATCATCAGGGTGTCCTATTATATTAACATATGGATTATCCATAGCATTTATTAAAGCTTTAGTATTCTGTTCAATGCTTCCTGGCTTAATACACGGAATGTGAAGGCTTGCTATAACTACATCACAGCCCTTAAGTCCATACTCTGATAAGTCTATTCTGCCGTCATAATCCATAATATTAACTTCACAGCCCATATATATATTAACGCCATATTTCTTTCTTGGAATTATTCCCATATTAGAAAAATATAATACACCTGCACTTCCCGGCATCTTAGGTGCGTGGTCTGTTATTGCAAGATGTGTAACCCCATGTCCTGCAGCATATACTGCCATCTCGTCTATTGTATTATATGCGTGTCCGCTTGCAATTGTATGCGTATGTGTATCTAATGTAAATCTCATATTAATCCTCGTTTCTACTCCGAACGCAATGCAACTACCGGGTCTTTCTTTGCTGCAAGTCGTGCCGGTATAAGTCCTGCAATAAGCGTAAGAAGCATACTTATTATAACAAGAATAACTCCACCTGCAACAGGAAGCTGTGCAACATTGGCAATCGATGTAACATTTTTAATAATTGCATTAGCTGGCACACATAAAATAAGTGTGACAATTATACCAAGTGCACCTGCAACAAAGCCTTCAATAAGTGTCTCTGCGTTAAATATTCTTGAAATATCTTTCTTTGATGCTCCTATACTTCTAAGTATGCCAATCTCCTTAGTTCTTTCAAGAACTGAAATGTAAGTGATAATTCCTATCATTATTGAAGATACGATAAGTGATATTCCAACAAATGCTATTAATACATATGAAATAGCATTAATTATAACTGTTACTGATGACATTATTATTCCTACATAGTCTGTGTAGTTGATAACATTTTCATCCTTGCCATCTTTCTGCTGGCTTGTATTATAATCTGATATTATGTTCTGAATATGCTCCTTAGAGTCAAAATCTGATGGATATATATTAATTCCTGACGGATCGTCCAAATCAGTTATTCCAAGCTTGCTTTTATTAGTTTCCAGTGTCGCATCAGTTGTCTGTGCCTTAACTGACTGCGAGAACATATCAAGTATCTGCTCATCTGTCATAGTCGATAAGAACATTCTTGTCTGTGCCTGCTCATCTGATGGAAGACTCTCAAGATATGCCTGCACATCATCCATTGTTATAGGTGTATCTTTATTATTATCAAATGGAACACCTGTGAATATATCTGTATCCTCATCTGCAAGCTGTGCCTTAGCTATAGCACTGTCATTAACACCATTGATAATATATTCTGTAAGTTCCTTTGTATAACCAATTCCACGGCTTAAAGATGTACTTACTGCTTCTTCTGAAGGTTTAATAATTCCTGCAATCTTTATATCTGTTCCGTTGTTGACAACATTTTTCATAAATATATCATTATCAGACTTATCTTCCCAGATTTCCTTACTTTCATTATACGAATATACATCAGTTGGAAGTATAAGCTTAAATGTTGTATTTAATATCTCGTCAAATGTGTAAGTTGTTTCATCATTATCAAGAGTATAGTTCTTTCCTGACATCATAGCCTTAATCATCTCTGTAATCTCGTCAGGGTCTTTAAGTCCTATTGAATACAAAGTATAATCATCAATTTCATTGTTCTCATTAACAACAAGCACAACCTCGTTATAGCTTTCCGGCCAGTGTCCGGCAAGTACAGTATACTGCGACTCAAGTATCTCTTTATTATCAAATAACTGTGACCATACGCTTGAATTAGAGTACATGCTCATTCCACTCATACTGCTCTGTGAAGAACCGCCATACATCGCATCAAACATTGTATTAGGGTTAAGCTGTGTTACCTTATCAGATGTATCTGACTTATATATATTAACTGGAATATCATAAGTATATTCTATGGCACTCGCATAATCCTTTATATCGCTTCCACCATTCTCTATATAATGCTTGAATTCCTTAAGGTTGTTGCTCTGAACCTCTGCAACCATAGTATTCATCATATCAGACATTATATTGTTGCTATATATTTTATCCATATCCTCGTGTGTTTCACCACTGCCGCCATTATCTGTCATACTTGAAACCATACTACTTATATCTACAGTTTCTGACTGTAACTGGATTGGATAACTTGATAATGTATCCCTCTGCACCCTGTCAATATATAACTGGATACCATTTGATATTGATAAAATGAGTGCTATACCGATAATTCCTATGCTTCCTGCAAAGGCTGTAAGAATTGTTCTTGTCTTTTTCGTCATCAGATTGTTAAAACTTAAAGATAATGCTGTAAAAAATGACATTGAGGTCTTTGGCTTTTTCTTTCTTTGAGTCTTTGAGACAGATATACTTGTTCCCTGACCTGACACGCCTGAATTATATGCTGAACCATTGGCTGTTGCTGTGCCTGACTTATCTGTTCCCTCTGCTATGTCTTTTTTAAGCTGTTCCTCTGTATATGGATCTGAGTCATCAACAATAGTTCCGTCAAGAAGCCTTACAATTCTTGTTGAATATTTCATAGCAAGTTCCGGGTTATGCGTAACCATAATTATAAGCCTGTCTTTGGAAATCTCCTTAAGAAGCTCCATAATCTGTACACTTGTCTCTGTATCAAGTGCACCTGTCGGTTCATCTGCAAGAAGAATATCAGGATTATTGACAAGTGCTCTCGCTATGGCTACTCTCTGCATTTGTCCACCTGACATCTGGTTAGGCTTCTTATGAATCTGTTCACCAAGTCCTACCTTCTCAAGTGCCTCAACTGCTCTTTTCCTTCTCTCTGCCTTTGATACACCTGATAATGTAAGTGCAAGCTCTACATTAGAAAGAACTGTCTGGTGTGGTATAAGATTATAGCTCTGGAATACAAAACCAATTGAATTATTCCTGTACGCATCCCAATCCCTGTCCTTATAATCTTTAGTAGACACACCATTAATTCTTAAATCACCACTTGTATACTTATCAAGTCCTCCGATAATATTAAGCATAGTTGTCTTACCACAGCCCGACTGACCGAGTATTGATACAAATTCGCAGTCCCTGAACCTTAAGTTAATGCCCTTTAAAGCTGCAACCTTTGTATCACCGGTTTCATAATCTTTCTTAATATTAATTAATTCAAGCATATAATTCCTCTTTCTTTCTATAATTTAGTATACCACGATAAAACTCTCATCATCTCATTACCATTAATTTGATATGCTAATTAATAATAACACCCGTTGTGGCTGCTTGCAATTTATGTGGACACATTTTATACTATATTAAGATTTTGGTGTTATAGCTAAAAAATATTAATAATACGATATCAGGTATAAAATGTCTGACAGTTGTTCTTGCCTGCACGATAAGACTTTTGACTTTCAGCCACTCCTGACATCAAATTTATAGAATCAGAAAGGATATAACTTGCAGTTGAAACATTTTAATGCAGTAACTAAATACATAGCGTTGGCACTCATTGTCTGCCTGACTTTCATATCCGTTACATCACCTGTATATTCACTTGCTGATACCAAGACAGAATATGATGATAATAACAAAGAACTTGAACGCTTAAGAAATGAGCAGTCGCAGCTCTCAAGTGAACTTAACGACCTTAATTCAGAGCTTGATAATGCTGGTGAAAAGCTGAACTCTATTAATGACAGAATTGCTGATACACAGGAACAGATTGACAGCCTTAATGAAGACATAAGCAATATGGAGATTGAGAAACAACACCAGTTCGATACTATGAAGCTTCGTATACAATATATGTACGAGAACAGCGACTATAGTTTTCTTGATGTATTGCTTTCTTCTTCAAGTATGGCTGATTTATTGCAAAGAAACGAATATGTTTCTCGCATTTCCCAATATGACCGCAAAATGCTTGAAGAATTAAGTTCTCTTATTGCTGTGCTTAACCAGAACCAGCTAAGTCTACAGACTAATATGACAGAACTTGTGTCTTTAAAAGAGCAGTCAATAGCTGAGTCTAATAATATTAAAAGGCTTATAGCTTCAAAGCAGTCAAAAATAGATACTAACTCTGAAAATATTGCCAAAGCTGAAGCCCTTGCATTAGAATACGAGGAACGTATCCGTCAGGAAGAAATCCAAAGACAGCTTGAAGAAATCAAAAAAATGACCCCATCAGTTGATGAAGTCATTAATAATACACCTATAGCATATGATACAAGCGACCTTGCAATGGTATCCGCTATGATAGAATGTGAAGCTGCCAACCAGCCTTATGAGGGCAAGCTTGCCGTTGGAAGCGTTATCGTAAATCGTGTAAACAGTCCTAAATTTGGCAACACAATCCAATCCGTACTCTACGCCCCTTCCCAGTTCAGCCCTGTCGCAAGTGGACGTTTCGCAATTGTCCTTGCCAGAGGTGCTAACGCTGAATGTACCAGAGCCGCTAATGAGGTTCTTAATGGTCATATAACAATCGCCGCTCTGTACTTTCACGTCTACGACAGCACTGTCGATAAAGGCGGCACAATAATAGGCGACCATGTCTTCTATTAGCTAACCATCTCCTGCCAAAAAGGCACCCCTGTAAGGTGTCAGGCTGCATTAAATCAACATAAGCTTGTCTTTGCTGCTTATGTTGATTTAATCTAATTGTCTGTCCTGTCTAGCCTATCCACTCACCAAACTTATTAAGCCCTTCCGAACTCCCCGAAAGATACAATATATCCCCATTTCTAAACACATACTCTGGATTTACAACCTGCATAACTTCCCCATTATTCTCAATTGCAATTATATTAACATTAAATTTCTTACGCATATTAATATCCACAACTGTTTTCCCCTCAAGCCTGTCAGGAAGCATAACCTTAGATATATTAATTTTCTCACTAAGCTGAATGACATCTATAACCTGCGAAGCTATAAGACGGTTAGCAAGTCTTTCTGCCATATCCTTCTCAGGATATACAACTTCTGCCCCAAGCTTAGCCAATATTTCTCCGTGTTCAAGACCTCTTGCTTTCGCTATAACCTTTTTTATTCCCATACTGACAAGATTAAGCGTTGTAAGAATTGACGTATCAATATGTTCACCTATACACACAACTGCAACATCACAATTCTGTATTCCTGTTGCACTAAGGCTTTTCTTGTCAAGTGTCTGCACGACATAGGCATTTTCCGTATAATCGCGCATTTCTCTTACCTTTTCCTCATCTTTGTCTATAACCATAAATTCAGCACCGCTGTTAGCAAGCGATAATGCAAGCGACTCGCCAAATCTTCCTAAACCTATAATTCCATAAGTAGTATTTTTATTTGATATTCTAGTTTTAAACATAATTACCTCCGAATTCACGTATTATTGTTGGGTGTGTATTGATGATTGGGTGTTGGCTAACGGACGTTGTGAGTGCGGACTATATTACCGCTGGGCACGCTTTCGCTACTTGAAACCGCAGCGGACACTAAGCGGCTAAAATACAGCCGCTAAGTGCCGGCGGCTTCAACAGTACCCAGCTTGCAATATAGTCCGCACTCACAACTGTTTCGTTTCAATAACAACATTCACCAAAACAGTGCATCAATACTCTGCCCGCATATATTTCACAATCATCACCCTATAGTTATATTACCCTCCGGATAATTAATCCTCTCTCCCTTAGAGAAATGCCACAATGTAGCAATTGTAAGCGGTCCAAGTCTTCCTATGTACATAATAACAATAGATAACAGCTTTCCTGCAATTCCTATCTGTTGTGTAATTCCTGTTGAAAGCCCTGCCGTTCCAAATGCACTTGCGACCTCAAATAATATATCAATAAAATCAATATCCGGCTCAAATATTCCCATAAGATAAGATCCAACAGTCACAACACACATAGCAAGTATCATAATAACCGAAGCCTTTCTGAACGCTTCCTTAGGTACTGCATAATGAAATGCTTTCTCCGACTTATTAGTTGCTGCCGACTTAACACCCTGTATGAGGACAAAAAATGTGCTTGTCTTTATTCCACCTCCTGTAGAACCCGGCGAAGCTCCTATAATCATAAGTATTATAATCACAAGTAGTCCCGATTTTGAAAATGTCCCAAGTGAATATGTTGCAAATCCAGCCGTTCTGGCTGATACACTCATAAAGAATGCTCCCATCCACGAGATATTTTCTGTAATCTTAAGAAGCAGAGCACCAGCGATAATAAGCACAATACTCACTGATATTACAATCCTTGTGTGCATTGAGAATTTCTTCCACTTAAATCTCTTTTCCCACAATTCACATATTACAAAAAAGCCAATACCTCCAAAAAATACAAGCGTACAGGTTATAATATTAAGTGCTATATTACCACTGTAATTAATAAGGTTCTGGTTATTTCCAAGAATATCAAAACCAGAATTATTAAACGCCGCTACCGAATGAAACACGCTTATTCCCAATGCCCTAAAAAATGGATAATCTCTTATAAACACCAGAAAACCTGCTATTGCACCAGCCCCCTCAAATATAAGCGTAACAATAAATATCTTATGTATAAGCCTTACAAGCCCCTTTGCCGTATCCATATTCAGTGCTTCCTTTAAAAGAGTACGTCCTTTTATATCTACCTTTTTACCCATAACAAGTATTATTCCGGCACCCATAGTTGTCACACCAAGACCACCTATCTGAATAAGTGCCCCTAGTATAAATTGCCCCACAGGTGTAAATGTGTCATATGAGTCAACCACCACAAGCCCCGTTACACATACTGCACTCGTTGATGTATACAAAGCATCCGTGTATTTTAAATCAACACCATCCCTAACACTAAACGGCAAAGACAAAAGCACTGACCCTGCTATAATCACAAATATAAACCCAAACGCTATTATTCTTGCAGGCGACTGCTTTCTTATTAAATTAACCATCATAGTACTTCCTTAAATCGCAATATTTATACTCAAATCTCATAAAATTTATCATTTAAGATACTATATACCACCCTGCTCTCCAATGCAAGCAAAATCCTCATAAATATTCTAATGTCAGCTTCCAAACCTTCCCACAAAAAAGTGTGCACTCCGCCACTACAGCAAAATACACACTCTTCATAACTATTTAATTAAACATCTCCAACAACTAAAATAACTCCTGCCATACATCCTATGTCCCAGCCATATGTGGAGCCGCCGGCACTTAAGTGCTGTACTTTAGCACTTTAGTACCGCTGATAGCGACACTCAGCGAAAGCATATCTTTGTTACTTATGTTAATTTAATCCAATCTCCCGTTGTCTATACATCTATATCTGATATAATCAGCCGTCACAAATCCATCCCCCTGATTCTCATTCTTAATCTCATTATTATGATTAACAAACATTCCATTCTTAACGCCAACCCAGCGTCCTGCCTTTGCTGTAAAGCTCACCTGCTTCTCATAAGCCTTTCCATCAAAGCTTATCTCCAAAGTCACCTCTTCTACAGGAACATTTTTAACAGCCAGTGCCATTTCCTTGGTATCCTTAGTTCCTGTTCTCTTAACTGTATACCTTAAATATACAGTCTTTTCCTTATCAGCAAATGTATCCTTAGCTATAGGATAGTCCTTAAAATCTTCCTTAGAATATGCCGCCTCACAATCAAAGCTCTGGGTGCCTCTGACTGTCCTTATTGCATATTCCCCGAAATTCTTGACAATTCCAACTGCTCCATATTCCACGCCTAATGACACAATTCCGGCATAGTCTCCATTTTCAAGACCATTCACGCACATTTTAGTAACACACTCAAATTCAGGTGCAGGCCATTTCTGTAAGAGAAGATTTCTGTAATCGCTCACTGGTCTAAGAGGTGTTGATGCAAGTGCATTAAGTCTTATATATGAGCCGTCTGGTGTTTTCTTTCCATAGGCATCTGTCTTAGTCACATACCAGCTGTCATCATAATTAGAATTCCACTGCCACTGTAACATCATCTTATCAGTATCAAATTCATCTGCTGTGTCTGGCTCACATACTGGGTATTTATCTGTATCCTTAAGCTCTTCTGCTGTCTTTCCAATATTGGGTTTTACATACTGCATAACTGGTTCACCGTAATCATTGCCCTCTTTATTAACACCAATTATTGGCCAGTCATTTTCCCAATGCATTGGCTGTAAATGTGTTATTCTGCCTGCGGCATACACATCTTGAAAATGTAAGAACCAGTCCTCACCAGTAATTGTATCTACCCACGCACCCTGATGAGGTCCGTTGACTAAAGAGTCACCCTGTCTTAATACAACCTTATATTCATATGGTCCAAATGGATTTTTGGAACGGAGTATTGTCTGCCAGCCGGTCTTAACACCGCCTGCTGGTGCAAATATATAATAATATCCGTTACGTTTATACATTTTAGGTCCTTCTATTGTTATCTGATCATTCTCATTACCATCAAATATCTTTACTTCATCTCCAAATATCCCCATACCGTCTGGTCTCATTCTTACTATATTAAGAACACTCTTATATCCAATTCTGCTCTTTGCAACACCTGCCACAAGATAAGCATTACCGTCATCATCCCAGAATGGACAAGGGTCAATCCAGCCTGCACCTGGTCTTATATTAACAGGCTCGCTCCATTCACCAAACGGATCTTTGGTTGTTGTCATATATATTCCCTCATCTGGCATTGGAAAACATACATAATATGTACCCTCGTGGTATCTTATAGATGGTGCCCACACACCACATCCGTGCAGCGGATTGTTATATCTGAATTCCGGAATGTGTTTCAAGCAATAATTAACAACCTTCCAATTCACTAAATCTTTTGAATGTAATATTGGAAGTGCTGGCGAATTAGAAAAGCTTGATGCTACCATAAAATAATCTTCTCCCACTCTTATAGCATCAGGGTCAGAATAATCTGCATAAAGTATCGGATTCCTATAATTTCCATTGCCCAAATCAGCTAACCACATAAACATTACCTCCATAATCATACATAATATTTCTTAAGTTAATCTAAGTTTACATCATTACAAGTAATTTGCCAACACTTTCATAAAGTAATTTTATAAAAGTGTTTTTACATAAGTATTTTTTATTATAGGTGCCTATATTTGCACTGCAGTACGAACCTGTATATAGGACTTTTTATGTATAATGAATTAAATTAATTAGATTTCCCTATTACATAAAAAGCCTGCCAGTATCACATCTTACAATATATCACATAATTGTGATACAATCATAAAACCCGATACAAGCAGGCTTACATATTATTCTATTTATTGAAATCTTTTTCTATTTTCTTAAGTGTTTCAAGTGGAATATAATAACTTATTCCAAGTGGATTAAATATTGCTCCTGAAGCTCCAAGCTCGTCTATAGCCTCAACAAGTTCCTTATATGTATAGAGCATATTCTCATACTGTCCCTTATAGCATTTGTCCATCTCAAAACCATCTGTAAATGCCGGTATTGCTATAACCTGCTCGTCTTCCTTATGCTTAACCCTGTCTGTAACATCAATAAAATGATGTGCTATAGATACTTCTTCCTCTGTCTCCTCCTTAACACATGGAACCATATATTCAGAATTAACCATAGCATTTAACATAGCATTTTCTCTCTTATCAAGAAGCTCTTTTATTGTATCTTTGTCTGTATTCTTTCTGAACTCCTGAAAATAAGAAATCATTGTATTCTGTAAACCTGGGTTAGTCACATAATCATCCCTAAAGAACTCATCATATGTTCCAAATGCTTCTCTTGGTATTACATATTCAAGCTTGTCGCCATCTGTAAGTCTTATATTCTTATATCCATTACGATACATATGGCATAACTCCATAGCAAACGCATCATTATTCTCAACACCAACTGATACCTCGTAACCACTGAGCTTAAGCTTTTTCTCAATAAGTGAAGAATTCTTAGGATTAAAAAGAACAAATAAATCACTGTCTACCATATATGGGTACGATGTTGTACTTGAATATACAACCCATAAATGTTCCTCTTTTCTTAATTTATCAGCTATAACCTTTGCATATATCTCTTCAATTCTTCCAAAATATGCTAAATCGTTAGTATTGCCCATCTCCTTGGCTCTTTTCTTTAAAGATGGCAGTACAACAGCCATAACCTCTACTGCATCAGCTAAAGAAAGCTTCTCCATCATATCTACGCCGTAGTCTTCATCTTTGCTGATATGTCTTATTACGTCCTGTATTTTTGTCTGATTCATAATATATATACCCTTTCCGAATTGCATCATATGTATAATAGTAACATATTTGTGTACAATTATCAATTCAACTTTATTTAATGATTCAACTCACAAAATCTTTACTCTGTTTTATTTAATTCAGCTGCCCTGATATAACTGCACGAATTATGTAATATACCGCATCTGCAAATTGCACTGCCACATTACAGCTTCACAACTGCCATTAATTAAAGAACTCCTGCCAGTCAGTTATATTCTTATCTGTAAGACATAACATTGCCATTATTCTTGCCTGCCAGCTTGTCATTGTCTGTGCTGTGATGACATTTAAACCATCAGCCGCATAGTCATATTCACTGCCAGAATTATTAACAACAATTACCTTAATATAACCTGATACATCTTTTACAAGCTGTGTCATTGCTGGCGACAGACTTCCGTCAGCAGTATCGCTGACTACTACTACAGACTCATATGAAGCCATTATTTTCTGTGCTGTATACACATCATTGCCTATATAATCATTAACCATACCGACATAGCCCATATCCTTAATCCCTGTCACGTCAAAATGATGTTTTGCACTATCATTAACCTTATTCGCTTTATTATCAACAATATCAGCTATTTCTGTCTTATAATTGTTATTATCTTCCTCAACAACATATATACTCTTATCTGTATCTATTGTATAAGTAAGAAAATATCTAATCTGGTCTGCAAATCTTTTCCTCGCCGATACGATAACTATATCCGCATCACCACTACATATTTCCTGGACTTTAGAAGCCAATGATATTAAATCCTTTGTTTCATCAAAATCTTTATTTTCCTGAATTAATTCAATATCTATTTTATTCTCATAATCTGCTGTATTAACAAGCTCACTCACACTTCCATATGTCCCAACAATACAAGCCTTTCTCTTACCACTGGTCTGGTTATTACCATTACTATTGTCGCTGCCATTAACAATACTTCCGGCATCAGAGCTGTTATCTTTCATACCGCCCGCATTATTTCCACTATTATCTGTTATCTTATCAGTGTTATCGCTAACCGTACCATTCTCATTATCTGCCTGGCTCATATATTCAACCGGGTTAGACACAAAGCCACAGCCTGCAAGTGAAGTTACACCAAGCATAACAGCTGCCGCTATTGACACTGCATTTTTTAACTTCAATTTATTCTTTAGATTAATAAGCGTATCACTTATATTCAATAATCTCATATATTCTCCTTTTTGCCCTGATTATCAAATATATTATTCAGGACATATTAAGCATTTTAACATAATCCCCCTGATTATAAAAGTCCCCCAAAAGCTTTTAAGGCACATTCGCCTTACTTAGCTTCTGGAGGACTATAATATTAATTATAAAATGTATTATATAAACATTATATCACTCTGCATAATTATGCCGTCTATATTAATGCAATTAACCTCTGTTATCAATTGTAGCAATATCTACTATTGAAAGTTCCTGATTATTAAATGCATGCTCAAGACTTGAGATAAGTGCGTGAGCTGTATCAAGACTTGTAAGGCAGTGAACGCCTGTCTCGATAGCATATCTTCTTATAAGGAAACCATCCTTTGCTCTCTCAATACCATTTTCTGGTGTATCAATAACAAGATCAATCTTATGCTCTAATATAAGGTCAAGGAGTGTTGGAGCTTCCTGTCCAATCTTATTAACCTGAATAGCGTGTACGCCATTTTCTTTAAGAACCTTAGCTGTACCTCTTGAAGCATATATCTTGTATCCAAGTGCTTCAAATCTCTGTGCTATATCAATACCGTCCTGCTTATCCTTATCTGCAAGAGTCATAATAATCTGCTTATGCTTTGGAAGTCTTATTCCAGCTCCCTCAAATGCCTTGTAAAGTGCTTCATCAAAGCTCTTAGATATACCAAGGCACTCACCTGTAGACTTCATTTCTGGTCCAAGGCTTATATCAGCACCTCTGATCTTCTCGAACGAGAATACTGGCATCTTGATTGCATAGTAATCAGCAGCCTTCTGAAGACCTGGCTCATAACCTAAATCTCTTATCTTAGCTCCTGTAATAACCTTAGTTGCAAGCTTAACAATAGGAATACCAGTAACCTTGCTGATATATGGTACTGTACGGCTTGAACGTGGATTTACTTCAATTACATATACCTGATCGTTGTATACAATAAACTGGATATTAATCATACCCTTTACATGAAGTGCTCTCGCAAGTCTTCCTGTGTAATCAGCAATCATTTCAGTTATCTTTGGAGAGATTGACTTAGCTGGATATACTGAAATACTATCTCCTGAATGAATACCAGCTCTTTCAATGTGTTCCATAATACCAGGAATAAGAATATCTTCGCCATCGCATACGGCATCTACTTCGATTTCCTTACCCATAAGGTACTTATCTACAAGGATTGGGTGATCCTGCTTAATTCTGTTGATAATTCCCATAAATTCCACTACATCTTCATCAGATACAGCAATCTGCATACCTTGTCCACCAAGTACATATGAAGGACGTACAAGAACAGGATAACCAAGTTCATTAGCAGCTTTAAGGGCTTCCTCAACAGTGAATACTGTCTGTCCTTTTGCTCTAGGAATCTGTGTCTTTTCAAGAATTTCATCAAATAACTCTCTATCCTCAGCAGCATCTACATCTTCTGCCTTAGTTCCAAGAATTGGCACACCCATCTTCATAAGAGCTTCTGTAAGCTTGATAGCTGTCTGTCCACCAAACTGAACTACAGCTCCATCCGGCTTCTCGAATTCTACAATACTTTCAACATCTTCTTCTGTAAGTGGCTCAAAGTAAAGTTTATCAGCAATATCAAAGTCTGTTGATACTGTTTCTGGGTTATTATTGATAATAATTGTCTCATAACCCTCTTTCTTAAATGCCCATGTACAATGTACTGAACAGAAATCAAATTCAATACCCTGTCCAATTCTTATTGGACCTGAACCAAGTACAAGAACTTTCTTCTTATCCTTAGTCTCTGCAGCTTCATTCTCACTGCCATATACTGAATAGTAGTAAGGAGTTGTAGCTGCGAACTCAGCGGCACAAGTATCAACCATCTTAAATGCTGCGTGAATATCATACTTATCACGAAGTTCTTTTATTTCTCTTTCTGTATGTCCTGTAAGTTCTCCAATAACATTATCAGGGAACTCAATTCTCTTAGCCTCTCTTAATAATTCTTCTGTAAGAGGACCTTTCTTTAAAGAATTCTCCATCTCAACGATAATCTGAAGCTTATCTATAAACCATCTGTCAATCTTTGTTATGTCATGCATAACTGCTGGCTCTATGCCTCTTCTTAAACCTTCTGCTATCTTCCAGATTCTTCTGTCATCAACTACAGCAAGATCTTCTAAGAGTTCCTCGTCTGTAAGTCCTGTAAAATCGTATGACATAAGACTGTCAACATGCTGTTCAAGTGAACGTATAGCCTTCATAAGACCACCCTCGAAGTTATCAGATATACTCATAACCTCACCAGTAGCCTTCATCTGTGTTGTAAGTGTTCTCTTTGCAGAGATAAACTTATCAAATGGAAGTCTAGGTATCTTAACTACACAGTAGTCAAGTGCTGGCTCAAAACTTGCATATGTCTTTCCTGTAACTGCGTTCTTAATCTCATCAAGTGTATAACCAAGTGCAATCTTAGCTGCAACCTTAGCAATAGGATAACCTGTAGCCTTAGAAGCTAATGCTGATGAACGGCTTACACGAGGGTTAACCTCAATTACGCAGTACTCAAAGCTGTCTGGATGAAGTGCATACTGTACATTACATCCACCTGTAATGCCTAATTCATCAATAATTCTTAATGCAGATGTTCTTAACATCTGGTATTCCTTATCAGAAAGTGTCTGTGAAGGAGCTACTACAATACTGTCACCTGTATGAACACCAACTGGGTCGATATTCTCCATGTTACAGATAGTAATACATGTTCCGTTGCTGTCACGCATTACTTCGTATTCAATTTCTTTCCAGCCGGCGATACAACGCTCAACTAAAACTTCGCCAACTCTTGAAAGTCTTAATCCATTCTCAAGAATTTCTCTTAATTCCTGCACATTGTTAGCGATACCACCGCCGCTTCCACCAAGTGTGTAAGCTGGACGCAGAACTACCGGATAACCAATCTTAGCGGCAAATGCTTCGCCATCCTCAACGTTGTTAACAACAAGTGATGGTGCACATGGCTCACCAATCTTTTCCATAGTTTCCTTGAACATAAGGCGGTCTTCTGCCTTCTTGATTGTAAGTGCAGTTGTACCGATAAGCTTTACATTATGCTCCTCAAGGAAGCCTGTCTCTGCGATTTCCATTGCAAGGTTAAGTCCAGCCTGTCCACCAAGTGTAGGTAAGATGCTGTCTGGCTTTTCCTTTAAGATAATCTGCTTTAATGCTTCAACTGTAAGAGGCTCAATATATACCTCATCAGCAATATCTTTATCTGTCATGATAGTAGCAGGGTTCGAGTTAACCAGTACTACCTCAATTCCTTCCTCTTTAAGAGAACGGCATGCCTGTGTTCCGGCATAGTCAAATTCTGCTGCCTGACCAATAACGATTGGACCAGAACCTATAACTAATACTTTCTTAATACTCTCAATCTTTGGCATGTTCTTAGTCCTCCTTCTTCATCATATCCATAAATCTGTCAAACAGGTACGCTGTATCCTGTGGACCTGCGCAGGCTTCTGGATGGAACTGTACTGTGAATATATTCTTACCAACATATTCAAGTCCCTCATTAGTCTTATCATTAACATTCTCAAATGCAGGTACTGCAACCTTACTGTCTAATGTGCTTTCATCTACAACATAACCATGGTTCTGTGATGATATATAACATTTGCCAGTCTTTAAATCCTTAACAGGATGGTTAGCACCCCTGTGTCCGTACTTAAGTCTGTGAGTATCAGCTCCTGTAGCAAGTGCCATAAGCTGATGTCCAAGACAGATTGCAAATATTGGTACATTGCTGTTATACAGCTTCTTAATCTCTTCAATTATCTCTACACATTCCTTAGGATCTCCAGGACCGTTAGATAACATAATTCCATCAGGATTAGATTCAAGAATCTCTTCTGCCTTAGTATATGCAGGATATACTGTAACTTCACAGCCTCTGTTATTAAGTGATCTTGCAATATTCTTCTTTGCACCAAAGTCCATAAGAGCAACCTTAGGTCCTTTTCCTGGAAGAACATACTTTTCTGAACATGTAACCTTTCTTACAACGCCCTTAACACTGTACTCCTTAATCTTAGGAAGTACCTCATCAAGATTATAATTCTCATTAGTTGTAATCATACCGTTCATAGTACCCTTTTCTCTTAATATCTTAGTAAGGGCTCTTGTGTCAATCCCACAAATACCTGGGATATCATTATCAAGAAGGAATTTCTGGATAGGATCTTCATTTCTGAAGTTGCTTGCCATTCTGGAAAGCTCACGTACAATATATCCATCTGGCCATGCTTTCTGGGATTCCATATCCTTATAGCACACTCCGTAATTACCGATAAGAGGATATGTCATTGTTACTGCCTGTCCTGCGTATGAAGGATCAGTCAGCACCTCCAGATATCCTGTCATAGATGTGTTAAAGACAATCTCACTAATAACTTCGCGGGTCGAACCTATGCTGGTTCCTTCAAAGACCGTTCCATCTTCAAGTATCAAAAATGCTTTCATGAATGCCACCTTAATTCCTTTCGTTTATTTAATTTAATCATATGCCAAGAGGCGCTAAAATGACTTTTGCGCAAAAAAAAAGACACAAAAATGCCTTTTTTCTCTCAAACTTTACAATATGTTACCATAATTAAATGTAATTTTCAAGCAAATATTTATCTATATATTGCATAAAAATACATACCTTAAAAACAGCCCCCAAAACAGGAGGCTGTCATCTATAATCTTCTGTTATATCATCTCGTTCTTGAGATTCCTTCTCTGCTTACTGACCACACCTGAACACAGTCTTTATCAGACTTATTCATCATATTTTCCACCAATGTATTATTATTCTTTCCAAACCAGTTCTTTGCAAGAGCTTCTGCTGCGGGATTAATCAATGATTTAAGATATGAATTAGAAGAAACTTTAAGACACAACTTTTTCTTCTTCTTCCATTGAGCATATATTGTCATATTACCGCCATCATCTTCAACAAGCTTCGAAACTACATCCTTATTTTCGTACTTTGTACCTTTTCCATCTTCTTCAGTGTTCCATGAATCAAAATCATATCCAGGTCTTAGTGGCGGATCCGGAAGTTCATTCTCTTTCTCATATCCTGTGATAATTGTAGAACCGGCATCATATCCACCATTAGAATCAATATTAATATTGTATATATTCTCTTTCCACACAGCTGACATATCAACAACTGCCCCAAGCTTATCAGCCAGATTAAGCTTTCCAGGCACGCCGCCTTCAACATATGTGCCGTCTTCTGTTTCCCAGCCTAAACCTGTCCAACCGGTAAGACTATATAGCTGCGATACACACGGAAGCTCATCTTCTTCATCATATGTATAGAATCTGCTGTAATAACCTTCATCCTCATACCAGTCCCAGTCTGAATTATCAATAATCTTCATCATCTCACTTGATTCTTCCGGCTTATTGCAATACAAATGTACTTCATAAAAAATCGGCTGCCATATCGCATACAGAACAGCCTTTCCGCTATCATCAGGCGTCAGGTCAACAACAGACATAGTTGAATAAAACTTTCCTGTATCATCACTTTTCGTATTCCAGCCAGACAAATAATACCCTTTTCTTGACAGACTGCTTCCTTTAAGTCTGATTCTGCTGCCAAGCTTTGATGTAATATTCTCCATATAACCGGTAACCTCTGCGTCTGTGTTATTATCAAATGTAATTATATAATCCCATATAGCATAGACAGTCACATCTTTGTTATAATCACTCAGATCTTCCGGTTCTAATATGCCAGAGTCACCATATCTGTCAAAGGACCATCCGGTAAATATAAGTCCATTATCAGCAGATGCACCCTCAGTAAAACCTGTCAGTTCATCCCCTCTTCCATAATAAGCATCCTCATCATCTGGAAGATAAGCTTTAATGCCTCTGTCAGCTGCAACTCCTGCGCTATAATGAACTGTAAATGTCTGTCTTTCCCATATTGCTTTGATAACAATATCTTCTTCCGTATAAGCCCCTATTTCAACCCGAATGCCATTCTTTCCATAATCAGTATGCCATCCTTTGTCTCCTGAAACTTCCCAGCCTTTCAGAATATATCCATCCCTGCTTACCGCACCAATTCTTACATATGGTGTAACTCCTACACAGTCATAATAATTAGATGTTACCGCATCTGCTTTGGGCACAGATGCCTTATAATCAATAATAGTATGGTATTCTCCATAACGGTCAGCAAGATATTCCCCAATTCTCAGATCATCATTCCATTGTCCGGCATTATCTCCATTATCAATCTGCGACTGATAATATATCTTATCACATGTTCCTCCACCAAGATCAATAGTAATATTATGATGAACCTTATACTCGTCTTCTGCTGCATATGATATCACCGCCCAGCCAATAACCAGTATACCTAATAGTACAGCTGCTGCTATCAGGCGCTTTTTCTTTCCATGTCTGCTTTTCATATTACAATCTCCTTATGAATAATCCTCATTCACGTCCAGCGTCCATAAGAAAATGCATATATCAAAAAAACATGCGTGGTATTATAATTCCTTTTGCTATAATTATAATATCACGCATGTTTATATTGTTCAAATAGTTTTTACACTTTAATAAATATTTAATCTTTTATCTCAACCTGGCCAATATATTTCCATGTACTTCCTTTATCAGATGACTGATATTTTGCCGCTGTTTTTCCATCATTGTAAACAGCATTTTTGCCCTGGGTAAGATATATTGTTATAATTCCGGTAGAATCAACAACCGGTGTAAGAGCTTCCTTATATACATCGCCCCATCTTAACTGTTCTGAAGAATCTGCACCGTTTTTCCCGGAATCAGTTTTAGTTTCAGTCTCCTGCCCCTGTGGATTCGCAGCTGAACTGTCAAGTTCCTGCTCCTCAAGCATTACCTTTGCAAATGTTTTACCACCATCATCTGTCTTATAAAGATTACTATCCATACCTTCAACATAATCATAACAGAAAAAGCCGACATCTGATGACACATACACGACACCCTTAATTATATTAGTAGCAGGTCCGCTTCCAACTATGTCCCAGCTTTCCCCACCATTACTTGTGCTGTATATCCTTGATGATTCATTAGTATCATTACTCTTTGCATATCCGCAAACAATCACCCCATTGTCAGAATCAAAGAATTTTACATAATAATAATCAGCCGTATATATCTTATCAAGTTCACATGTTGTCCAGTTTTCGCCTTTATCATCCGAATAAACAACAGTAACCGGAATTTTAGTGTTATTAACTGTCTTTCCTCCATACACAAAAGCAGTTTTTTCTGTGGTTATCATATAACTGCCTTCTTTAAGTGTTGTTGAACTGTTAGGCTCATACAACAGATAAGAATAAGATACAGGAACCGAAATATATTTTTCTCTATCATAAGTGACAAGAAGTGAATTATCCTTTATTGAATAATTAGCAAGCTGATCCTTGTTAGAATTACTTGTAATCTCTGTATCTCCGCCTGAATCAATTCCCTGCTGTGCATAATACTGTTTCAGTCCATAGTCTTCTGAACTCATGACTGAAGTAACATAAAGCTTCGCAGTATTATCATAGTTGTTATCAAGATAAAATGAAACCACCCACTCACATTTTATTCTTCCGTCATCCTGAATACCTTCCCACGAAGAAAAATAATCCGAATTAAGATTCTGCGGAATAACCCAGAAGGACAGAAGAACTGTATTGCTTGAAAGGTCAAGCACGCTTACTGAATCAATACCTGATTTTACAATATACTTTGAATATGGAACATATTTCTGTCTGTACTGTGAGATATATTTTTCGAGCCATTTAGTTCCAAGCCCAACCATATCCGGATTAGTAAAATTAGACACATTATCATTATCATAATCAGATACATAATCATCAGATACAACATTCCACTGATCATCAATTCTTATTGAAAATGTATAACGTGATTTAATATCCAGCTTATTTTCCTGATATTTAGATACATAGCTGTATACAAACACCCCTATGACAAGAAGACTGAATATAACCAGAACTGCATATGTAATTATTTTTGTCTGAAATCTTCTGCTTTTCTGATACATAATCACCCTCCTGCTTTAATTAAAATTCTCTTTTATTATGCATTGCCTCTCTTATTATCACACGATAATACTTATACCACCACAGGAAATACATTGCACCTGCTCCAACCAGAAGCATAACACAGACAACAAACGGATGTATTGCATATATCCAGCTTGCTGCAATTCTGCCATTAAGCACAGGCAGTCCATACGCAAGTATTACGCATATAGCCATTATTGTACCATTAAGCACACTTCTGTTTTCGTACACACTTCTGAAGTGGTCAAATGTTATAATTGCCATCATCTCACCCACAGGTCTTGCACATGCTGTAACAAAGCACAACATAAGTGCATTAAATACCGGCTCTCCAAGTATTATAAGTGTAATAAAGTAGAATACAAATTCTGTTACTATCTTATATATAAGCTTTCCCAGAAAATTCATATACGGACTAACAAGCATTATGCGAATCATAAGATAATCCCTGTCACCCATTGCAAATATTGTTGTATTAGCAAGACTTCCACATATAGTTGAAAGCATTATAAACAGATATATTATAGAAATATCCTGATGAATCCTTATTAGTGGGAAGAAATATGCAAGTATTGTATAGGGAACATATATAAGAAGAATTACATACATGAACTTTCTTATAAATTCCCATGCAAGCATAAATATCTGTGCCATAGTTCCAACGATAGCCCTGCTTTTTGATTTTTCACCAAAAGCATCATCCTTCACCAGTTTCCTTATTACAGGAAAACTCTTTATCATCTTAATTCCTGCCTCTGTTCCCTCATAATATCGTAATATTTTCTCAGCAAACAGCTTTCTAAATAATTTCATTGTCTGCCTCCCCAAGTATGTCTAATACAGCTTCTTTTATCTCTGGAATCTGCATAGTTTCATGTGATATAGGATTGAGTTCACCATTGTTAAGAACCAGCACATCCTTTGATATTCTATGTGCAATATCCAACAAACCTGTTGATATAAGAATTATATGGTCATTCTTATATTCATTAAGAACTGAAAGCATATCATCAATATATTCATCAGTACAATAATCAAGTGCCTCATCAAACATCATTACATATGGTTTCTGAATAAGAAAAGCTGCTAACTGAAGCCTCTTCTTCTCCTCAAAACTGTAATCTGCAATATGTCTGTCTCTTATCAGCCCTGTAAGCTTCACTTTATCAAGATAATATTCAGGCTTTTCGCTGTTCTTATTCATATCACAGAGCATACTGATAAACTGATATCCTGTAATAAGCATAGGCAGAACACTCTGCTTTGCAGCAAAGAAAAGCGTGCACTTCTCCTTAGTCTCAACAGTGCCTGAGTCTACAGCAATATCTCCTGCGATACACTCAAACAGAGTTGTTCTTCCTGCTCCTGCACCGCCAAGAACCGGATATATATTTCCTTCTTCAAATGTATATTCAATATCAGTAAGAATTTCGTTCTTACCAAAACTTTTCTTCAAATGATTCAAATGTAACATTTATAAATCTCCTGCATCCAATGTGTCATATCATTATATTACATATTTATTTGGTTTGTAAACCTTCAAAACCTTATTATATTGCATTTATTCAGCAACAATGATATAATCTTGAAATATTTTGCTAATAATATAAAAAAATGTAGAGGTGTACAGTATTGAAAGATTTTTTTAAAAGAAAAGGCTGGAGAATATGCTTTGCAGCATATATATTTATATACCTTCCATGGTTTTCAACTCTTGAAAAAGTAATTAACAGTGATTATCCCGGGCTTCATATCATCAATATTCCTTTTGATAATATGATACCTTTCTGTGAATACTTTATAATTCCATATGTATTATGGTTTTTATATGTGGTTGCAGCTTGCATATATATGTATTTTAAGGCAGATAATAAAGAATTCATACAGTTTGCGTTATCACTCATAATCGGTATGTCACTCTCTCTTACTATATGCATGATATATCCTAATGGTCTTACATTAAGACCTGATTATATCCCTGATAACTTCTGTGGAAAGATAATCAATGCACTATATACAATAGATACTTCAACAAATGTATTCCCAAGTATACATGTATACAACTCACTGGCAGTTAATTTTGCATTACTGCGTTGCAAAGCTTTAAAAGGACATATAATAACAAAGACATTATCTTCCATTCTTTGCATCCTTATATGTCTTGCAACCGTATTTTTAAAGCAGCATTCTGTAGTCGATGTAATCGGAGCAATAATTCTTTATATCGTTCTTTACATTTTCATATATGTTATTGACTACAGCTGTTTAAAGAAAGCTTAGTGGATTCTCTTTAAACATTTTGAAAGAAGTTCTATAAGAAGAACTACAACAAACAATACAATAAGAATTGAGCCAACGGCGTCCCATCTGTAATTGTTCATGTAGACAATCAGTGGGGTGCCGATTCCGCCTGCTCCAACAAGTCCTAATGTACTTGCCGACCGCACATTCACATCCAGTCTGTACATCACAGCATCCTTAAACTGGAACTTAAGCTCAGGCACCGCCACATGCCGTAATCTTGCTATAAATCCCGTTCCTGCACATTTGCACGCATTCCATGCCGCCATATTCCAGTTGTCTACTGCAACTGTGAATCTCTTTGTAAGAAGTCCGATACTGCACATCATCATTGTAAGCACTCCGGCAAAGCTGCCAGGTCCCGTAACCCTTATAAATATAAGCCCATACACATACACAGGTACAGTTCTTATTGCCATAACAACAAGCCTGCCAATAAAAGCCATAGGTGCTGGAATGAATTTTCTCGAATTAATCAATGTAAGTATTACTGCAAACACTGCTCCGGCACATGTTCCCGCAACTGCGATTGCAATAGTTTCAAGCATAAGATACATAACGCCACTCTTTCCGGTCATAAACATGTATTCCCAGTCCGGATGTGTAATTCCGTGCATAATCGCACCAACAACCTTAATGCCAAGCTTTGATGTTGATACATCTTTAACTGCACTGAGACTGTATACAAAAAGTGCCATGATACATACACTTATAATCACATTTGCAGTTGTATTTCTCTTAATACGTCCATCAAGATATGCTTTCAGGAATGTACTTATTCCCTCAATCACAAGCACTGCGACAAAAAGCATAACAAGAATCATTCCAACCCTGCTGTATTCACGCCAGCTTATCTTTTCATTAAGCAGTAGTCCTATTCCACCTGCACCTACATAGCCAAGTATTGCCGCATGTCTTATATTAGCTTCCAGTACATAAAGCGAATTGCTAAGATATCCCGGCAGCAGTTCAATAATAACTGTCCGTGAAAATGCTTTAAATTTTCCTGCTCCTATAGCTGTAACTGCTTCATATGGCTTTAGTGTCAGGCCTTCAATATCCTCACCACCAATTCTTGCCATTACAGCCCATGTCGATACAGCTATTGCAATAGTTCCTGCTGCCGCACCAAGCCCCCATATAAATGTTGCTACAAGTGCAAGTATAAGCACAGGTATTGTTCTTACACACTGTACAATAACTCTCACCACAATCCTTACATATGATTTCTTAATAAGATTGCCTGCATATAAAAATGCAGTAAAAAGTCCAAACACAGCACCTATAAATGTACCCGCAATTGACATCTGCACAGTCTTAATAAGTGGTTCAATAATCTTACCACAATATCCTGTATCCGGTGGGAACATTCTTTTTATGAATAATACAGCCTGACTGCCTCTCTTTATAATTACATTCATATCAAAGCCTGTTACAGCAAAACAGAATATTATTATAAAAAGCATTACCAGTGCCGTAATTCTTCTGATAACCTTGATTCTATTCATGCTTTTCATACGCACCACCATATATGAATTCAATATTCTCATCTGTTACCTCTGACGACTTTTTATCAAGTACAAGTCTGCCGTCAGCAATTCCTATAATTCTGTCCGATTTCTTCAATGCGAGCTCTACCGAATGACTGTTCATAATAACCGTTATATTGTACTGCCTGTTAAGCTGTACAAGAATATCCGTAATCTGTTCTGCACTATATGGGTCTAGAGAAGCAACCGGTTCATCCGCAAGAATAATATCAGGCTTCTGCATTAGTGCCCTTGCAATTGCAACTCTCTGTTTCTGTCCTCCCGAAAGTTTTCCCGCATATGAATACATTTTTTCAGATAATCCCACTGCTTCAAGCTGCTTTCTTGCATATTCCTTCTGTTCCTTAGTGAATATACCAAAAAGTGCCTGAAAAGCATTTCTATCTGCCAATGCCCCATTAAGCACATTGTCTAAGCAGGTAATTGTATCAACAAGGCAGAAATCCTGATATATAGTGCCTATTGTTTTCTGAATATCTCTTTTCTTTCTTCCCTTAAGCTTTGTAAAATCCTGGTTATTAATAATAATACGGCCTGCAGTTGGCTTAATCATTCCATTAAGCAAGCGAAAAAGAGTGGTCTTTCCAGCACCACTCTTTCCAATTACTGATATGAATTCGCCCTGTTCTACTGAAAAACTAATGTTATCAAGGGCTTTATCTCCACCTTTATATAATTTACTCACACTGTCTATCTGTAACATGTATATTGTCCTCCCAGACAGCTTAAAGGTGAATTATTTCTTTAACATATTCTGCGCCGCACGCTCTGCATCATAATCAGAGCTTTGGGCATACTGATATCCAATATGGCTTAATACATTCAAAACTTTAAGTCCGTCTTCACTTTTTCCTATATTAATACAAGCATCTGCAAATGCTTTCTTAAAGCCTTCTGACATAATATCTGAATTCTTACTAACACATATTGTATCATCCATTATCTGATCTGTCACTGCCAAAACTGCAGTCTGTTTATAACAATCATCTGTACCACCGAATTTGCTCATCCAGTTAGCTGCATATTTTGCTCTCATATGTGCAAATCCGACAATAACATCAACCTGTCCTGCTGCAAGTCTTGACATAGATGTTGTATATGAATCAGACTGTACGACATTGGCAAGGTCACTTATCTGCTTCCCATAATTATTGTAAAGCCACAAACTTGGGTATATATAACCTGATGCTGATGAAGCACCCATTACAGCCCATGTTGCACCATTCAAATCATCCCATGTAAGCTTCTGTCCTGCATTAACCTTGGCAGCAAGCTCCTGTCCCTTAGTACTTGGTCCTGCAAGAATTATTGAACGGTAATATGTTGTAAGATTATCTGTAAACGCTTCCTCCGTTCCGTCATTCCAGTCCTTGGCATTAAGAGAATCCTTGTTAATAGCTTTTCTCTGTGCAGTAAGCAGAACATCACAGTCATCATCATATGTAACATAAGTTCCGCCAGAAATAAATCCTGCATCTGCTGTTCCGGCACTTAAAGCTTCTCCTACTGCACTGTAAGAAGTTCCTACTGTAATCTCAACATTGCCTACATTATACCCCTGTGTAGCAAGTTCATCTTTAATCATGCCGCCAAGAGGCTCAAGTCCTGTAAGCAGCGTATCAGCATCCTGATACGGTGCAATCATTATTCTGAATGTATCAATATCCTTAGAATCTTCTTTAGTTGTATCTTTTCCACAGCCTGTCAGCCCTGCTGATAATCCCATGCAAAATGTCGCTGTAAGTAACACAGCCATTCCTTTTTTCAAATATTTTGTTAATTTCATTATTTTGTCTCTCTTCCAATTTCCTTTAACATATTCTTATCGCTTCTAATTGTAGCACATGCAACAGTAGTAAGCATATTACCTGTAATAGTAGCAGACGCACCAGACTGAAATGCCTTGATTCCGTCTCCTGTAAGAAGTGCTCTTCCTGCACCAAGTCTTATATCAGCCTCCGGGTTAATATATCTAAAGAATGCTATTGTTCTTAATATCTCAGGCTCAGTAAGTCTTCTCTCATTCTCAAGAGGTGTACCCTTAATTGGCATAAGTGCATTAAGAGGAATAGAGTCAACTCCGACTTCCGCAAGACTTATTGCCATATCAAGTCTGTCTTCCCAGTCTTCGCCCATTCCTATTATACCACCTGAACATGCCCACATACCTTCTGCTTTTACAAGCTTTAAAGTTTCAATCTTCATATCGTATGTATGTGTAGTGCATATATTAGGGAAATTTCTTCTTGAAGTCTCAATATTATGGTGATAACTTGTAACACCTGCTTCATGAAGTCTGTGAAGCTGCTCAGCATTAAGAAATCCCATAGATGCACACAGCTCAATATCACATTCTTTATTCATAGTCTCATAAGCATGAACAGCCTTTTCAAATTCCTCACCGGTAAGAGCTTTTCCAGCTGTAACAATCGAAAAACGGTCAACACCTTCTGACTCATTCAGCTTACACGCCTTTACAATATCCTCTTCTGGAAGAAAATCATATACCTCACAGTCAGTGTGATTGTGTGCAGACTGTGCACAGTACTTACAATCCTCTGGACATTTGCCGCTTCTTCCATTAATTATAGAACATAAGTCAACCTTATCTCCAACAAAATGTTTTCTTATCCTGTCTGCCCCTTCACAAAGTTCATCCAAATCGCAATTCAGAAAAAATGTCAAATCATCCTGTCTTTTAATTCTTCTTCCGTTAATAATCTCTTCTGCCAGTTCTAATGGTGTCATATATACATACCTCTTTTGAAAAATATTTATTAGATTATAGAACTGAAAAAGGCGAATGTCAACAAATTGTGCCTTGCAGTTGACATTCGCCATATGTAATTACCCGCTGGTATTCTTTATCTCTTACCTATATCTGCCATATCATGTATAACATCAGATATATTCTCTACAGTTGAGGTTATTCTGTTATTAAGATCTGTACAGCTCTTAGCAAGCTTTCCTACCTCTAATGCTACAACTGAAAAGCCTTTTCCCGCCTCACCGGCTCTTGCAGCCTCAATAGATGCATTAAGTGCAAGAATATTCTGCTTTCTCTGTATGCCATCAAGCTGCTTGGTATTCTCCTTGATATCTCTCACATACTCTTCACAGCTCTTAACACCACCTGTAAGCTTTGTAATCAATTGTCCATTGTACTTAGAATTATATTCTGAATTAATAAAATTATTAAGTACTGCTCCTAGCAGGTTAGCTGCCGCATTAATCTCTGCCTCTGTTCTTACTGTAACTTTTCCTAACGCCTCAATATACTCATCCTCATTAATACCCAGTTCTCTTGCAACACCTCTGAATTTCTCTTCATCCGGATGCTCAGGTAAAACCTGACCTCCGATTACAGAGCCAAGCACTGTACCATCGCTTAACTTAAGCGGAATACCAAAATCCACAAGTCCAGCATGACAATGATATACACCTTGTCCCTCAGCGTCACATTTCTCACATCTTCTGCATCCTTCCTTACTTCCTCTGGTAAGCTTTATACAGAAATCTGTAAAGTTGTAACATTCGGAAATATACTTTCCATCAGCTCCAACTGCAACCGTGGCTAATCCTGTTGCCACAGCCCAGTCAGACATAATTGATTCAAATTTCTCCATATCAGCAAAATCTTGAATCTTCATGCTTAAACCACCTCTTTTTCAATTGTCACATGTATTGATTGAGTAAATTTTAACAAATAAGACCTCTAAAGTCAATGAATATGAGTAATTATCAACATTTTTATGTACTGGCTCTGTATTAATGATGGAACAATCTCATTCCTGTAAAGCACATAGCCATTCCTCGCTTATTGGCTGTTTCTATAACCTGATTATCTCTTACAGAACCACCAGGCTGTGCTACATACTTAACACCAGACTTATAAGCTCTTTCTATATTATCTCCGAATGGGAAGAATGCATCTGAACCGATTGTTACATCAGTATTGCCTGCAAGCCATTCCTTCTTTTCCTCTGTTGTAAATACAGATGGTTTCTCTGTGAATACTCTCTCCCAGTCATTGAGAATATCTTCATACTCATCACCAATATAAAGGTCAATTGCATTGTCTCTGTCAGCACGGCCTACGCCTTCCTTAAATGGAAGATTAAGGACCTTTGGATTCTGGCGGAGATACCAGTTATCAGCCTTCTGACCTGCAAGTCTTGTACAATGGATTCTTGACTGCTGTCCTGCTCCGATACCGATTGCCTGTCCATTCTTTACATAGCATACAGAATTAGACTGTGTATACTTAAGTGTTATAAGTGCAATAATCATATCAATCTTAGCAGACTCTGGAATATCCTTATTCTCTGTTACAACATTTGATAAAAGTTCCTTATCAATAACAAACTCATTTCTTCCCTGTTCAAATGTTACACCAAACACCTGCTTTCTCTCGATTGGTTCAGGCTTATACTCAGGGTCAATCTTAATGATATTGTAGTTACCCTTCTTCTTAGCCTTTAATATCTCAAATGCCTCCGGCTCATAGCCAGGTGCAACAATACCATCTGAAACCTCATGCTGGATAAGCTTTGCTGTAGCAACATCACATACATCTGATAATGATATGAAATCACCGAAAGATGACATTCTGTCTGCACCTCTTGCTCTTGCATATGCACATGCGATTGGGCTTAATTCTCCGATTGCTTCGTCAACCCAGTAAATCTTCTTCTCAACATCTGTAAGAGGAAGTCCTACTGCAGCACCTGCTGGAGATACATGCTTGAAAGATGTAGCTGCTGGAAGTCCTGTAGCTTTCTTTAACTCCTTAACAAGCTGGTATCCGTTAAATGCATCAAGAAAATTAATATATCCTGGTCTGCCGTTAAGAATCTCTACAGGAAGGTCACTTCCGTCTTCCATAAATATTCTTGAAGGCTTCTGATTAGGGTTGCATCCGTATTTTAACTGAAATTCGTTCATATTCTTTCTCCTTAATTATTTTACATTCTTGTTAATAATTCTTGTTTCGTATTCACCTGTAGCAATATCAATATATCTTACAAAAAGTGAAACCTTATTATCTGCATTAAGATTATCCCAGATCATCTGTGTGAATTCTTCAATATCGCCAGATATCTTAACCCAAGTAGGTTCTCCCTCATAGCTTGGAAGTGGATTGCCATCACCCATATATGTATGGATATAATGCCCCTCTCCTGCAAATGCTGCATCATATGTATATGTGTGTCTTTCACATATGTCAGGATTACCATTATGGCTCTTTAATATAGACATTGCATATGAATATTCATTATTCTCAATATGAAGCACACTTGAAATTCTTGGTGTATAGTTAGGTGCATCATGCTCATATTTTCTTACTCTTAAAGATTCTTCAAATGTTTTTCCTTCTGAAAGACCATCATAAACCGTATCAGTCTGATCTCCATTAGTAACTATAGTATTATTGCCAAGTACTCTTACAGGGGCATAGATAATAAGCTCTGGTGCAACTAAAAGTGTTGATGGGTCAAAAGCTTCTGTTCTGATACCCTCTCCGTCCTGTACAAATACACGGTTACGGCTGCTCTCGCTTCTTCCCATAATAAAGTAAGCTGAAACTGCCTTCTTACCATCCTCTGACATACCGGCAACAATTCCTCTGCCCGGATAAGCACATCCTGATAATTCCTCTGAAAGGTTCTTAATTGTCATAACTGACCTCCTGTTAAATGTGATGACTGCGTTCACTCCTCATGGTTCTTTTTCGCGAGTAGCGAAGATGCCAGAATTTCATTCTGGCATTGTCGCGGTGCTCCTCGAATATCCGTGAAAAATCCCCAATCCATGCAAGCATGATTGTGAATTTTCACTCCTATCCTCATCGCTACTCGCGCAAAAAAACCGACTATCTGGGAACGCAGCTTATAGCTTAACGTTGCCCAGGCGGTCGGCTTTTCTTAATATAAACTGTACTCCCTGTGGGTTATCCCACAATGCCTATAAGGCATCTTCCGCCAGTTGTACAGCGCTTATTAATAACATACAACAAAATATGTTAAATTGCAACACCATTCTTCTTAAGAAGTTCTCTTGCTGATTCAACCGAATCAATACCTGTTGCATTCTTAATTGGTGCAAATTCTTTTTCTCTTACTACCTCGAATGGCAGACAGCTGTCAAGCTCATGAATCATATCAAGAACAAGACCCTCAAACTTATATCCATTAGGCTTTTCAGGCTTAACAAGATTACCATTCTCGTCAATATATGGAATCTTCTTCTCAACAATATGTAATGGAAGATTCTTTCCAACAATTCTTTCAAGATCAGAAACCCTGAACAGATAATTAAGAATAACTCCAAAATTATATGCAGGGTCGCCCTTTGCATTCTTAGCATCCATCATCTCTTTAGTAAGTTCATAATACTCAACAATGGAAGGCTTTCCATCTTCAAGACACATAACGCCAACCTTCTCATCAGGAGCTGCCTTTCTTACAACCTTAGAACCAACTGCACAGTGCTTTTCAATTGTAGCACCGATAAATACAGGGTCTGCAATTCTCTGAAGGACATTGTCAACAGCGAATACATTCAGCCACTCAATTCCGTTCTTCTCAAGAACCTCTGTTAATCCAGCCTTCTTTAAAGAGATATACCATCCACCATTACCATTAGGTGATGTTGCCATCCTTCCCTTCTCTTCAAGGTATATCTTACCATCATAATCAGTAGCTGCTGCCATCTCCTGTTTGAAGAAATGTACATATTCACTCTTATATCCGAAGAAATTCTTCTCTTCAAAGAAAGAAACTGTAGCATCATTATTCTTCTCACTAGTCATAACGAATAAATGTATATATGTTCCTGTCTCTTTAACAACATCCATAAGATTATTAATAAGGCACTCGAATATATAAAGTTCCTTGTTAACACCTACATTATACATTCCCTTAGGATTATCCGAGCCAAGTCTTGTTCCCATTCCGCCTGCAAGAAGAATTGCTCCAACCTTGCCAGCCTTAATTGCCTCTACACCTGTATTCTTAAATGTATCATAGTCAGCTTCTATCTCATCAAGTTCCATTGCACCAAGAGGTGTAATTTCACCTTTCTTAACAAGCTCAGACTTATGTTCAATTGCCGATAAAACTTCCATATCAATCTTATCGATCTGTTCAAGAAGTGCTACCTTCTCATCATCTGATAATTCATCATAATATCTTAATATCTGTTCCTGACCATACTTAGAAAGCTTAAGCTTTGCTTCTTCTAAATTCACTCTAATTCCCTCACTTATCTAATGGCTTATTGTCTGACGACATCTTTATAATTCTAACACATTAATAGTTTCCAAGCAACTTAATAGATTCAGCTTCTTCTTCAATACCTCTTAATGCGTTCATAACTCTTGGATCATCAATGTTACCAGCAAAATCAACAAAGAACCGGAAATTCCATCTCTTTCCTTCAACATTCCCTTCAATAGGTCTTGATTCAATCTTATTCATATTAAGTCCATTATATATAATATGACTTAAAAGATTATATAGAGTGCCTGCTTCATTAGCTGTTTCAAACACAATACTCATCTTCTGTGCATTCTTAACAAACTTTCTTGTATTAGTAACAATAACGAATCTTGTTGTATTGCCTTCCTGGTCTGTAATTCCAGACTTTAAGATATCAAGACCATAAAGCTCTGCAGCTTCCTTACTTGCAATGGCAACATGAGTCTTATTATGCTCCTGAAAAATCATCTTTGCCGCAAGTGCTGTATTAGCCTGACTGATTCTCTGCCAGTCCTTGTGAGTATCTAAGAATCTGTCACACTGCATAAGTCCCTGTGGATGTGAATATACAGCAGTTACGTTTTCAAGGTCAGTTCCTGGAAGTCCAAGTAACAAATGTTCAATCTTAACATAAGTTTCTGCTATTATGTAATTATTATATTCCTGTAACAGATCATACACATCAGCAACAATTCCAGCATTGGAATTTTCTATAGGAAGTACAGCATAATCAGCCTTCCCCTGCTTAACTGCCTCCATGCACTCTCTCCATGTAGGAACATTGAAATTATCAACATCCTTGCCAAAGAAATTAATCATGGCAGCATATGAATATGCCCCCGGTACCCCCTGATATACAACCTTACAGTTCTTTTTATTAATCTCATCAATTGCCTCATATGGTTCTCTCAAAGTCTGTCCCATTTTTTCAAGCAACATATACTGGTTTTTTCTTGAGTTAGCCATAATCTGTGCAAACAAATCATCAATAGCATGCACATTATCAGGATTCTTGACAAGCTTCTTTACAGATTCTAACTTAGCTTTCTCTCTTGCTGGATCAAGAACTTTCTTTCCTGTCTCAATTTTATATTCTGCAACCTCAGTTGTCAGTTTCATTCTCTCTTCAAACAGTTCTACAAGCTGACTGTCGATTTTATCAATATTATTTCGTATTTCATTAAGATCTAACATTTACTTCTCCTCTTTAAAGCGATGTATTGTTCTTATTGTATCACATTTTTAATGATATGCAATAAATGTACTTTATGTTATACTTAAGAAAACGTTCTTAAATAATGTTCATAAGGGAGTAGTGATAACATATGAAAAAAGCCATCACAATAAGTGTAATAACTATAATAGGTTTATTACTCGCAGTATTAATATTTTTATCTATACGAAGCAGCCGAATCGTATACAACAACGATAATGCTATTGGCAATTCGGCAGGTAACCTCAATAACGGAGGTTTGTTCTGCGAATACAATGACAAAATATATTTTGCCAATCCATACGATTATAACAAATTATATGTAATGAATTCAGACTGCACTAATGCCATGAAATTAAATGATGACAGTGTTGCATCAATCAATGTCTGTGGCAGTTACATATATTATGTCAAGAATAATTTCAAGCAGGAAACAATTGGAACAATATTCAGGGGACAGCTATTCGGTGTTTACCGCTGTAACTTAAACGGCGAGTCATTGAAAGCATTATACGACAGTCTTTCCGGAACAATAGCCTTATCTGGTAACTCGTTATATTACCAGCATTATAGTGATACAACGCCTCTGGCTTTCCATAAAGTAGACATTGCAGGAAAGAAGGATACCAAAATTTCCGACACACCTTACTCACCTGCGTGCGTCCATAACGGAACAATATATTTTTCTGATCCTGTCGGAAAACACAACATATTAAGTTACGATACCAAAACTGATAAAACCTCTGTATTATATGATTGCAATTCATATCTTGCAGATGTTGAGAACGGCTATGCATATTATATTGACTTAAGTAAGAACTATTCACTTGTAAGACTTAATACATCTAACAAAACTCTTGAATTATTGTATGGAGAAAAAGGAAACAAAGTCGTTAATTATAATGTGTATGGAAACAAAATATTTTTCCAGGTAGAAAGCACAGATGGAATGACAGGCCTTTACAGGATGAATATTGATGGAACACAGATTGAAACTATTGCTATAGGCAATATTACCAACATTCACTGCACATCAAAATACACATTTTTCCAGTATTATGAAGATCAGGGAGTCCTTTACAGAGTAAGCACAAGTGGTGCTGATACATCTGTTGAACAGATTACTATCAAATAACATTTTTATAAATATCATATAAAATGATGCCCCGCACTTTCAAATCAGTGCAGGGCATTTATTATATCTTACTCTTCAGTTTTCTCTTCTTCAATCTTAATTGAAAGCTCATCAAGCTGCTTAGCATCTACAACATCAGGTGCATTAGTAAGGAGACAAGATGCATCCTTTACCTTAGGGAAGGCAATAACATCTCTGATTGAATCTCTCTTAGCCATAAGCATTACAAGTCTGTCAAGACCATAAGCAAGTCCTGCATGTGGAGGAACACCATACTTGAATGCGTCAAGCAGGAATCCGAACTTTTCATTAGCAACTTCATCTGTAAGTCCAAGTGCCTTGAACATTCTGCTCTGAACATCAGCCTGATGGATTCTTACTGAACCACCACCGATTTCTGTTCCGTTAAGAACAATATCATAAGCCTTTGCACGAACTGCACCAGGATTAGTCTCAAGCATATCAAGATCCTCATCCATAGGCATTGTGAATGGGTGATGCATTGCAACATATCTTTCTTCTTCATCTGACCATTCAAACTGTGGAAACTCTGTTACCCATAAAAACTTATAATCAGACTTATCAAGAAGTCCCATCTGATCAGCAAGTTCTACTCTTAAAGCACCTAGTACATTCCATACAATCTTATTTCTGTCAGCAGCGAATAAAAGAAGATCCCCTGCTTCACCATCCATAGCCTTAACAAGGGCATTCATCTGATCCTCTGTCATAAACTTTGCAAATGATGACTTATATGAACCATCTTCGTGAATTGCAATATAAGCAAGACCTTTTGCACCATATCCCTTAGCAAAATCAACAAGTGCATCAATCTTCTTACGAGGCATGCTTCCCTGTCCCTTTGCGTTGATTCCTCTTACAGAACCGCCATTCTCAAGTGCTCCCGTAAATACTCCAAATCCACAATCCTTAACAATATCTGATACATTCTGTAATTCCATACCAAATCTTAAATCAGGCTTATCAGAACCAAATCTGTCCATAGCTTCCTGCCATGTCATTCTCTGGATTGGAAGCTTTACATCAACATCAAGAACTTCCTTAAAAAGGTATGCAAGAAGTCTTTCATTAACATCGATTACATCATCAACATCAACGAATGATAATTCCATATCAATCTGTGTAAATTCAGGCTGTCTGTCTGCTCTTAAATCCTCATCTCTGAAGCATCTTGCAATCTGCATATATCTGTCATAGCCAGAACACATAAGCATCTGCTTAAAGAGCTGTGGTGACTGTGGAAGCGCATAAAACTTACCTGGATGAATACGGCTTGGTACAAGATAATCTCTTGCTCCCTCTGGTGTAGACTTGGTAAGCATAGGTGTTTCAATCTCTAAAAAGCCTTCATTTGCAAGAAATGCTCTTGTTAGAGTTGCAACCTTGCTTCTCATAATAATATTAGACTGGATATCAGGTCTTCTAAGATCAAGACATCTGTACTTAAGTCTGATATCTTCCTTAGTCTGGATATTTTCCTCTATTGGGAATGGAGGTGTCTCTGACTCTGAAAGAATTCTTAAAGTCTTTGCAGCAATCTCAATGTCACCTGTCTTTAAATTCTCATTAACTGCACCGCTTCTCTTAATAACTTCACCCTCAACAGCGATTACGAATTCATTACGAAGTGCATATGCCTTGTCGAAGCCTTCCTTACCAATTATATTTTCATCAAAAAGAATCTGGAGAATTCCACTCCTGTCTCTTAAATCAACAAAAATAAGTGAACCAAGATTTCTTCTCTTGGCAACCCAACCCATTACAGTAACCTTCTTACCAATATCAGCCGATGAAACCTCTGTACATCTGTGCGATCTCTTTAAGCCAACCATTGACTCTGCCATCTTACTTTACCTCTTTCCTGTAATTAAATACTAATCTGCGAAGGATAGAATATCTTCAAGACTAAGACTATCTAAATCTATCTTACTATTTCTTATTATCTCAAATGTTTCTTCCTCGTGAATCATTCGCTGAAACTCAATAAATACTCTCATATCAAGATTCTTAATCTCTTCAATAAGAATATTCACAGCCGTATCAATGTCAAATGCTTTCCTATACGGCCGGTCAGATATCAGCGCAGCAAATTCATCTGTCACCTTAAGAATTCTTGCACCCAATGGAATATCTGTTCCTTTAAGATTATCAGGATAACCACTTCCATCGAAACACTCATGGTGATAGAGAACAACTTTCATTATATTATCTGAATAATCATAATTTTTCAATACATCAAAGCTGATTTTAGAGTGCATTCTCATATATTTCATCTCTTCGACTGATAATTCACCCGAATTTCTGCCATATAAGTATTCTGATAATTTAAGTTTTCCAATATCATGCATCATTCCGGCAATCTTGAGTTCATAGCATTCCCGTTCATCAAGCTTAAGTCTCTTAGCAAGCTCATATGTAAGGTTAGCAACAAGAATCCCATGTTCTATACCACTCTTATAATCATTAAAAATATATTGCAAATGTTCATTCTCATTAATGTCCGTACTACGTCCCATAAGTAATCTCCCTGCTGCCAGTATAATATTTATCAACAAATTCATTAGCAGGAAGTGGTCTGTCAAAATAAAATCCCTGTATAACATCACAACCATAAGAAACAACTGTGTCGAGATCCTCTTTAGTCTCAACTCCCTCAAATACAAGTTCATATTCTACCATCTTAAGCATCTTAATCAGTGACTTTATAACTTGTCTTCCTTTATCGCTCTTTAATGACCTACTCGCAAATACTCTGTCAAACTTAATAATATCAGCAGGAATATTGGCAATCTGATTAAGTGATGAATATCCTGAGCCAAAATCATCAACATTAATCTTAAATCCCTTTACCCTTAATGCATTAATAACATCAATCATAGCATCCAGTGCATCAATAAATGTCGTTTCAAGTATCTCAAGTTCAATAAGCGCTGAATCAATCTGATACTTATCCTGCAACTGAAGCATATATTTTAACAAATCTTCACTTGTAAATCTCTGCCTTGATATATTAACCGAGACAGGAACAGGCTTAATTCCCTTATCAATGCATTGTCTCTGGAAAGCAAAGGTTTTATCAAGCATAATATCATCAAGCTTTCCAATCATTCCTGTATGTTCAAGCACCGGAACAAATCTGGCTGGTGAAACAAGCTCGCCTGCTCTTGTCTTCATTCTTACAAGCGCCTCTGCACCTGCAACACAATTATGCGATACTGATATCTTAGGCTGAAGGAAAATTTCTATTCTTTCTTCCTCACACGCTCTCACAAATTCATTAGACATATCCATATGTTCAAGATATTCATTGCAATTATCCGCTGAATATACACAACATGGAATATCAAATCTTCCTTTTGTTGATTTCTTTGCAAGATTAGCACGGTCAACTGCCATACGTACATCAAGTGACGGATCGTCATAAAAATACAATCCAACATAAACATGCTGATACACAAGAGGATATCTTTCTGACAATTCTTTCTCAAAAATGCGATTCTTTCTTGTAATATATCCTACTACATCTTCATCCGTCATATTATCAACTTTATAAGCACCCCTGAACTGGTCAAACCCGATTCCGTGTGAAGCAAGGCACAATGGTTCATTAATAAAATAAAAGTCTGCAATATCCTGCATAACCTTGTCACCTTCATCCATGCCGTAAAAATCATTAATATACTTAAAATTACTTATATCCAGAGCTAATAGAACAACTCTGTGTTCATTAGTGTTCACAATCTCACGCACTTTATTGTTAAACACATCATGCCCTGCCATTCCAAGATAACAGCCTCCCATAACGATTCCACTCCTCATATACATCCGTACTTTCAATATAATAGAATTATATCACAATACCAATAGCAAATCCACCTGTTATTAATATATATAATTCAAGTCACTTTAAAATCAATTATTAACGCCATGATGTGACATTGGTGTGGTTGATGTCATAGGTAAAAATGTATACCCTTCCGATAACCCCCACTGTATTATCTGCTCAACTGCATCAACACTGAAATTCTTTATATCATGCTGTAAAACTACTGATACATTATTACTTTTAATTCCTGCTATAACATTAGCCACAACCTGTGATGTGCTTGTTGTTCCACCTGCATCTCCACTAGAAACATTCCAGTCACAATATCTAAATCCACGTTCTTCAACAGCACATACAAGCTGGCTCATTATGCCATAGCAGTACGTTTTACTTATTGTGTTACTAGAACCACCTGGAAATCTTACAAGATCTGCTGCTTTTCCAGTCTGTGCAGTTATAATACTGTTCATCTCATCAAAATCTGCAAAATATGCGTCTACACTCTGATATATCTTTGCATAATCATGTGATGCTGAATGTATTGCAACAGTATGCCCCCGCTGTGCTTCCTGGGCAATAAGATTCTGATAGTCCGGTTTTCCATTAGTAACAAAAAATGTTGCCTTAACATTATATCTGTCAAGAATATCAAGCAGCTTTTCTGTATATGGTCCGGGGCCATCATCAAAAGTCAGATAAACAACTTTATCACCCGGATTAACTGCATCATCTGACATTGGTGCAACTACCTTCACAGTTCTTTGCACTTCAGATTCGTTACCACAATTATCAGATACATTGTATGTTACTGTATATTTTCCTGCATTAGCTGTATCAACATTCCCAGATACTGATACCTTGTCAGTTACATCTCCATCACACATATCCACAGCTATATACCCTGGTTCACTATATGTATCTCCCATCCTGATATAATACACCTCACCACCAGTAAGTGATATCTGTGGTGCTGTAGTATCTTCTACATGTATAACACGTTCTGTAAATGCTTCATTACCAGAAGAATCTTTAACTGAATATACAATTGTAGTATCCCCTGTTGTATATATATCAACCTCCGCAGAAGTCTCCACTTTATCTGTAATATCACCATCATAATTATCAACTGCAGAAAATCCTGCTTCTTCATAATTACTTCCAGCTTCTAAGGTAATCTCTGTATCTCCTGAAAGACTGATAACAGGTGCCTGGGTATCCACAACTTTTACTGCTACTTTTCTAGAAATATGTTTCTTCTTTCTTGACGCAACAATCTTAATGTCATACTTTCCAAGCTTTGTGACATCAACATTTCCCTCAATCTCTATATTTGTCTTATTATCTTTCTTTCTAAGTACATTCTTCTTAATAGTTTCATTAATATCCGCTTCATCATCGGTACTTCCATACTCAACAACTAAAGTATCAGGGCATGACACCGCCAGACTGTTCTCCTTAACAGATCTGATGATAAATATTATCACCAGCACCATAAGAACTGTAACAGAACCTGCCATTAAATATTTAACCCATCTATTATTCATAAAACATACCAACTTTCTCATTTGAACATAATATTGTATGGGTATTATACTTCTTTAATGCATAATAAGCCAGTAGAAACATTAATAAAATTAAACTATTTCTATAATTCTTCCCGTTTTTGCATTAGTTCTGTGAGATATTGATATAACAGTCCTGTTCTTGCTTACCCTGTTTAATGCATCAAGCACATTTTTCTCAGTATCAGCATCAAGATTAGCTGTTATCTCATCTAGCAGAAGCAGTTCAGGCTTTGCTGCTGCAGCCCTTGCAATTGACAATAACTGCCACTGTCCCTGTGAGAAATCTTCTGGCTTGCATATAGTATCATATCCATTGTCAAGTTCCATAATTGCATCATGAATACCTGCTGCCTTAGCTGCTTCAATTACATCTTCATCAGTAATTGATACATCATACAGTGTTATCTGGTCTTTGACAGTTCCTGAAACCATATGAAAAGTCTGCTCAACATATCCATATATTCTCCTCTTTTCACTATCCGGAATAGCCGTAGCCTTCTGACCTGCAATTGATACGCTTCCTTTATCCGGCTCGTAAAGCCCAAGAATGAGCTTGAATATTGTACTCTTTCCTGTACCTGTTCTTCCCGACAGAGTAACCTGCTCGCCCTCCTTAACAGAAAAACTTAAGTTCTCCACAACATTTTTATCATCATATGCAAATGTTACATTATTGAAATCGACAATCACATCACTGTCAGCTTCCATGGCTGTATTCTCTGCAATGTATGAATCCTTGTTAACTGATAATTCATCCATCTCGAAAAATTCATTTATTCTATGTACTCCGGCTATTGCTGACTGTATAGTCTGAATCTCCATACCAAGGCTCTCAACAGGAGCAAATATCTGTGAAATATAATTAATTACCGCAACTGCTGTACCTGCTGACATGCCAAAAAATGCAAGCACTGTCTGGTTACCTGATGCTGAAAAAAGCATTACCACAGCAACAACAATTGCATTGAGAATAAGAATTACAGGTGAATATACTGCATCATAGAAATTAGTTTTCTCAACTGCTGCGTAACTTTCACATATATATTCATCGTATCTTTCTGCCATATAATTTTCCTTGCCAAGTGTATGTATTGTTCTTATGTTGTGAAGAGTTTCCGGCACATGTCCTGATGCTCTTCCTACAGCTCTTCTGTTCTCAATCTGTGCTGCCAGCATATTCTTCTGTACAATTCTTGTGAATACGAACAGGAATGGAAGAATAACAAGAAGCACAATGGCAAGTCCCTTATTCTTAAACCATATAACAGCAACTATACTTATTATCTTACAGGCATCAGCAAACATACTGACAATTCCTGATGTAAACAGATTCTCAACTGTATCAGCATCACCAACAAATCTTGAAACAACAGTTCCAGGTTCCTGACTTGTAAGACCACTTGTTGTAAGACAGCTGTACTTATACATCAACGCACTTCTTAATGAGTGTGTAATCTTTTGTCCGAATACTGTAAGAAAAGTCTCTCTTGCGCTCTCCATAAGACCTGTTATAAGAAGAAATCCGAAATACATAATAATCATATAAAATGCCGGCATTGTATCTGATGTAATTGTATCAATAATCTTTGCAAGAATAAGTGGTGGAAACAGTGCCATTACAATTGCGCCAACAACAGTAATTACAATCCCTGCTGTAAGCAGCCACTTTTCTTTTATTGTGTTCAATATAACCCTGCCAACACTTTTATTCTTCATCAGATGCGCCTCCCTTCTGTTCATTATAAAGAACCGCATACTGTGGGCATTTATTCATAATCTCATCATGTGTACCGGCTATGGTTTTTCCGTTCTCTATCCATATAACCTTATCCATCTGTGGGAACAGATATAATCTGTGTGAAATAAGAATCACAATACAATCCTTGGTGTATTCTTTAAGATTAGCAAATATCTCTCTTTCAGTGTCCTTATCAAGTGCTGAAAATGGATCATCTAATATAATTAACGGCTTCTTATGGCAGAGTGTTCTGGCAAGTGCAAGTCTCTGTGCCTGTCCTCCTGACAGTCTCACACCTGTATTCCCAACATAAGTGTCCTGTCCGTTTTCCATATCATTTACTTCTTTGTCAAAGCACACTGCCTTAAGAAGCTTAGCCACATCCTCATCATCACCCATAAGAATATTGTTTCTAATTGTATCATTAAACAATTCAGGATCATGTCCCAGATATGCTGCAAGTCCTGCCTTTTTCGCATCATCAAGTTCTGATAGTTCATTGCCTGCAATCTTAATGCTCCCCTTATATGGATATTCACATAAAAACACCTTTCCAAGAGTTGACTTGCCACATGCAACAGAACCCGTTACTCCGATTATGTCACCTTTTTCTGCTTCAAATGTTACATTTTCGAATATATCATGGCCTCCCGGATAAGCAAATGTAAGTCCTTTTACTTCAAGTGAGTCACACTTTACACTGTTATCCGCATCTTCATAATTTTCATGCTTCATAAGCGGTTTAATTCTCTTCCATGACACCTGTGCCTTATGTACTGCATTAAACAGCTTTGCTGCATGTGAGGACTTCTTAGAAAGCTTTGCAAAGCATGATACATATGTAGCTAAAATAGCAATATCCCATTCTTTCCAGCCTGTTCCCAGAACATTTCTGCTTCCAAAATATAATATAAATATAACTCCGGCAAGTGCTATAACTTTGTATATCGGAGGAAATGCTGTTCCCCATATATTAGCCCTTACTGCCGACTTTTCATAGGCTGTAAGATTATCTTCATACGCCTGTTTTCTTTCCTGCTCACAGCCATATACACGATATGTAACCGCATTTTCTGCTCTGTCAAGCGTTGCCTCACTAAGCCTTCCTGACTGTACCTTATATTCTGCGCCTGTCTTCTGTACAACAGCCTTCATCTTTTCTGCAATAATATAAGATATCGGCGGGAATATCATACATATAAGTCCAAGTCTCCAGTCATAGAAAAGAAGCATTCCAGCATATGCTGCCAGCGCAACACCCGTATCAAATATCTCAGTTGTGAACTTTCTCATCCCTTCAGCACAATCATCAACATCCAGGATAGCCTTGGTAAGAATATCTCCCGCTCCTTCTTCCTGTAACTGTGGTCTTCTCTTATGTACAAGGCTGTTATACAAAACCTCTTTCATGTTCTTATTAACATTATTAGCGAATCTTCTTACATAGAATCTCTTGATATACCTTGATATCTGCACTACTGCAATTGCAATCACATAACATATTACAAGAATAAGCATATCTGTAAATGTTGATTTTCCACCAAGTATATTAACAAGACAGCCTGTCATTCTTCCTTCAAACCACGGACCTGCAAGAAGTCCGAGATTGTATATAAGGCCAGATATCGTTATTATCAGAAGTATATTCCACTGGGATTTAAAATAATATGACACCCTGTCGGTCATGATATTATTCCTTCCTGTGTTACTCATCTTCATCATCCTCTGTTTATCTTCGTTATCTTTCTTTTAAAGTCAATTACATTAACACATTATTGTGACAGTCCGTTACTAATATATATATTTTTTACATTTTCAAGTGCTTCCTTAAACAGCACATTATTAAACTGTGCATTATCTATATCTTTAACCACCTGTTCTGCTTTCTCATTTTCTCCATTATTCACATACACCCTGTAATCAACAGCTTTTTTATATGCAATGGCAAATGTATAGTAGTCCTGCGTATCTTTATCAATATCTTTGCCTATGCCTGTGTTATATTCTGTCTTTTCAAGAAGCCCTTCATAATTATTTTCTATAAAATCATTATAAAGACTGTCTTCTTCATAGCCCGACATTCTTCCTTTACTCCTGAATACATCACCTGATATATCTGAAACACATGGGATTATAATAATAATCATAATTGCACACAGTACATAAGCCAGAAGTGATATATTAAATTTCTTCTTTTTTCTCATTCAAAGCTCCTCCTTGTAATGAGTGTAAGTATATCTGCCTGTGACATATCAGGAAGTCCGGCTATGTCCTCATCTGTCAGATTGCAGTATGCCTTTAACAGTTCATGTGATTTTTCATATATATCATTTATATACTTAATACTTTCTTTCGATACACTATGATACGATAAATTTAAACGTCTGCTGACAATATCTTCCATATCGGCAACAGCCCTTGAAATCGTATTCATATATTCGTCGCCATAATATGATGAATTATTCCTTTCCATCATACTTATTATACCTTTTCTTATATACACATAATCACCTGCGACATTGTAAAAATCATTCCATGCATATTTATCATCATTATCCTTTATTGAACAATCTCCCACATAATCCATACTATACAGAGTTGCATAGTCTCCTGCTTCTAACAGAAGCTTTAGTTTTGTCTGGATTTCATCACTATGGGATGAATAATATTTCTGCTGATTTTTTTTTGCTATATCATATCCAATCATTGAATTTTTACCAATAATAGCCAGTGTAAGTGCAGTCATTGTTATAACAAGAGCTGTTATTGGTGCAATATAATTCACAAACCATTTGCTGTTACCAATTACTTTGGAACGTGTGCTGTTAAACTTTTTATTATATTGTTCCATATCATCAATATGCTTCTTAAATTCCACATTTGGTGAGCCGCAATTAGGACAGAACTTCTGATTCATCTGTATAGGTGCACCGCAATTATTACATTTCATCAGTTGTTCCCTCCTTCATTATATTTTTTATAAAATGACTCTTCGTAGCTCTTTCCAAGCTTGTAATCATAATAGCCATTTTGATACAATTCATTAAGCATATCATTAATTTCTTTGTCCGTCGCCTTTGCAACATTTTTAAGATAACTCTGTGCTTCTGCAACCCAGCCGTCCACAGTTTCTTTTTCTTCTGCCGTACAGCCCTCATACCTACGGTAATTATATCCGTTTTTATTATTAATGAAATATATCATGTCAAGTGACTTTTCAAAGCCTGTTCCAAACTGATAATCACTCAGTTTTTCGCCTTTATGAACCATAATATAGATGTCTGCCACCCTTTTATAATAATAATCATAAATATTAATAAAATTGTAATGACTCCACTTTTCCAAAACACTTGAACTGCCCTTATAACTATCTGTCAGTTCTGAAATGCCTGCATAGTCCCGCTTTTCATATAATGAATTAAGTTCACCTATATTGTTATTGTACCAATCTAATGACTGGTGTATCTCTTTCCTGTTATGTGAAGAATTATACATACTCTTATATGAACCATATCCAAACATACTTCCGGCAAGAACTGCTGCCGCTATTGCCGCACATACTATACCTACACTTTTCATTGTACTTTTTATGATGTATTTTCTGGTATTCTTATCCAGCTTCTCCATTCCTTCATTCAGATTGTACAGGTCTTTCATGTACTTCTGTTCAGAATTCTCATACTGCATAGCACCACAATATGGGCATGCAGTCTCGTTATCTCCTATATCTGCTCCACAATTACTACATATCATAGCTATCCCCTTTTATCAGTTATTGTATTATGCAGAGGCTTCTTTATCCTGCATAATTATCTTTTATAATACTCTGCAATTGTACCAACTACAACATCCATCTGTAAAGGCTTCGACAGATGTGCATTCATTCCGGCTTCAACACATTTTCTGGCATCCTCCTCAAATGCATTGGCTGTCATTGCAATTATCGGAATCTCCACAGCATCAGGTCTTTCCATAGCTCTTATAGCTTTGGTCGCTGCAATTCCGTCAAGCTCTGGCATCATAATATCCATAAGAATCACATCATATGTATGTGGTGCACACCTTGTAAATTCCCTGACAGCCTGCTCACCATCACTGACAACAGTAACATTAGCGCCTTCATCCACCAGAAGAGTCTGTGCAATCTCAGCATTAAGTTCATTATCCTCTGCTAGCAGAATCTTAATTCCCGAAATATCATTACTGCTCTTTTCCCTATCATCCGTTATTTCTTCAACTTTGCTTGCAATCTCGAAAGGAATTCTGATTACAAATGTTGAGCCTTCCCCTTCCTTGCTTGTGACACTAATTGTTCCATTCATTTTGTCAACCAAGCTCTTAACAATAGCCATCCCAAGTCCTGTTCCCTGATAAACACTTCTGGCATCAGTCTTTTCCTGTACAAATGGTTCAAATATATGATCAAGAAATTCTTCACTCATGCCAATTCCTGTATCAGTAACAGTCCATTCATATGTAACAATTCCATCCTGTGTTCCAATACATTTAAAATATGTTGAAACCTTTCCTCCAGCTTTATTATATTTAATGCAGTTACCATATATATTTAAAAATAACTGGCGTAAATGCAGAGGACTTCCGTATACATATGGATACATAACTTTTCCTGCCACCTTGTCATACTTAATATTAACACCTGCATCTGAGGCACGCTGTTCAACTATAGTAATAATATCCTTTGCAAGCTTGTTAAGATCCACAATCTCTCTTGAAAGCTCAATCTGGCCATCCTCTAACTTACTCATCTGGAGAATGTCATTAATAAGTGATAAAAGATGATTAGCAGCTATTGACATTTTCTTTCTGTTAGTATTAATCATATCTGTATCTTCTTTATGGCTCTCATCAATTCTTAACAATCCGATTATGCCATTAAGCGGCGTCCTTATATCATGTGTCATTCTTGATAAGAAATCAGTCTTGGCAGCATTAGCCTTTTCCTCTCGGCGTACTGCCTCCTGTAGCTGTTCATTTTTTTCCTGCAGTGTCTTTGCATACTGCTGCTGCATTTCATACTGTTCACGCTCATATCCCTGAACCGTTTTCCAGCGCATCATATTAAGTACAAGTACAGCAAACATATAGGCAACAAATGTATACTGCATATTTCTTGGTGTTGTCTTAAAAACATTTCTTTCCGGCATATAAACATACACATAATAATCTCTCCCACGTTCCATAAGACCATAATTATGTGAACCCCACCTTCTGTTACTATCAGCATGTACTATTTTGCCACTTGCACCAGTCTCCTTTATCTTCTTAATAACATTATATTTATCAATATCTTCACCAACCATACTGTCATCATTAGACGCTATTATCTGATTTCCCTTTGTAACAACAATCTTTCCATCTTCCCTGTCATCATAACCTGATAATATATGTGTAAATGAAAGATTGTAATTATTAACATACTCTGCCGGTGTGTGGTAATAAACAACAACTATCCCACTTGAATCCGCCATACCACATGCTGCAAGGTCAACATATGAACCATCTTCACAGTCAATTCTTATTGCGTATGTTTTTTCAGTATTATCAACAACATCAATAAGTGAAGTACTGTCAAGATATTCGTTAAGCTCATCTGCACCATATTCATCTGTATATTCCTGTGCTATAAGATTACCTTTTGAATCCATGATTATAACTGCCGTCAGATAACATTCCTGCATATTCTTTTTGATAAATTCTTCTGTAAATATATCTTTATCTGAAAGGCTGCGCTCATATGTGATATTATGTTTTATCTGCTGCGCACTTTCAATTACCCTGAGCAGGCTCTTGGTTTCTGACGCAAGATTAAGTCTTGTAAAGCTGTTGCACTGTTCATTAATATAATGCGCAGTATCTGAAAGTGTTTCCTGTGTAGTTTTTATATCAACATTTACAGCAATAAAAAACACAATCATCATTATAAACAGGCCTGCTATAATCTCAATCGGCCATATTCTTTTTCTTTTCTTTCTGGTAATGGTATTATTTTCCATAACTGTCCACCTCCAGATATTTATCAGCATCAGGAATATATCTGCTGATTATCTTCTTCTCTGTACCATCATTTCTCATCTGGTTAAGAATTTCTGTAAGCTGCTTCTCTATCCCACGGTCATCATTTTTGTCAAATGCTACTCCCAGTCCTACTGTCTCTAATGGTTCGTCAAGAATCCTGAACTTAATATTATAATCTTCCATGTACTGGCGTATTGCAGTTTCATGAGCTGCCAGAGCATCTGCATAGCCTTTGCTTAAAAAAGGATATATAAGTTCTCTCTTCTGCAAAGCTATTAATGACCTTATAGCCGGGATACGCTCATCAGTCTTGCTAAGAAATATCTTCTCAGGTCTTGTTGTAGTCTGTACTGCAATCGTCTTTCCTTCCAGATCCTCAAGAGAATATATATCACTTTCCATATTCACAGCAACAACCTGACGGCTGGTCATATAAGGTCCTGCCCATCTGTATTCATTCTCCCTGCCATCCATGCTAAAGCTTCCCCATGCACAATCAATTGTTCTGTCAGCAAGAAGATTCTTCTTATCCTCCCAGTCAATATATATGAATCTGGCCTTATAGCCCATTCTTTTAAATGCTTCCGTAGCAAGCTCAACATCAATTCCAGTAGCATTGCCATCTGTATCAACATAATTATATGGCGGATAGTTATCACTTCCTATGACTATTTCCGGCAATCCAGCCTCATTATTGTGGCTGTCTGACCATTCTTTTTTCCCACAGCCATAAAAAGAAGCTGCATATATGCTTAGCATACATATTATAATCAAAAAGCTTTTAATCCTACGCACTTACTTTCCATCTCCTACATATTTATAAAATATGTTCTATTATAATACAAAAAGCTGCTGATTACTAATCAGACTGACAGTTTTCGTTCGACATAATTCGACAATTTTTTTATAGTTAGTTTTCATCTGACCATATTCCTGATTTATTCTGACCTTATTCTGGCATGTAACATTTTTATTAAATTGGATATTTCTTTATGACCAGTTGTGCAATATTATATGTAAAAATCAATTCATAAAATTCATTTTCAAGGAGGTCAGTTATGACAACAAATTCACAATATGAATTAAACAAAGGACTTGCACAGATGTTAAAGGGTGGCGTAATCATGGATGTTACTACTCCTGAGCAGGCTAAGATTGCAGAGGCTGCTGGTGCATGTGCTGTTATGGCACTTGAGAGAATCCCTGCCGATATCAGGGCTGCAGGTGGTGTTTCGCGTATGAGCGACCCTAAGATGATTAAAGGTATTCAGGATGCTGTAAGTATTCCTGTTATGGCAAAATGCCGTATTGGTCATTTCGTTGAAGCACAGATTTTACAGGCAGTTGAGATCGACTATATTGATGAATCTGAAGTATTATCTCCTGCTGATGATATATATCATATTGATAAAACCCAGTTCAAAGTACCTTTCGTATGTGGTGCAAGAGATTTAGGAGAAGCATTAAGAAGAATCAATGAAGGTGCTTCCATGATAAGAACAAAAGGTGAACCTGGTACGGGGGATGTTGTTCAGGCTGTACGACACATGAGAAAGATGAATTCTGAAATCAGAAAAATAACATCTATGCAAAAGGACGAGCTTTTCGAGGAAGCTAAACAGTTACAGGTTCCATATGACCTTGTCCTCTATGTACATGATAATGGAAAGCTTCCTGTAGTAAACTTTGCTGCCGGAGGTGTTGCTACTCCTGCAGATGCTGCACTTATGATGCAGTTAGGTGCTGAAGGTGTATTTGTAGGTTCCGGTATATTCAAGTCTGGAAATCCTGCAAAGAGAGCTTCCGCTATCGTTCAGGCTGTTACTAACTACACAGATGCTGCACTTATTGCTAAATTATCAGAAGATTTGGGCGAAGCCATGGTTGGTATTAATCCTAGCGAAATACAGATAATCATGGAAGAAAGAGGCAGATAATATGAAAATAGGCGTACTTGCTGTGCAGGGTGCATTCATTGAGCACGAACATATTATTGAAAAAATCGGACATGAAGTAGTTGAAATACGTCAAAGAAAAGACCTTGATGGCATTGACGGAATTATCCTTCCGGGCGGTGAAAGCACTGTTCAGGGACAGCTTCTAAGAAAGCTGGATATGCTTGCTACTATTAAGTCTTTAATAGCAGATGGTCTTCCAACACTTGCAACCTGTGCCGGTCTGATTCTTTTAGCCGGACACATTGACAATGACGACAGTGTACATATTGGAACTCTGCCTGTCACTGTAAAAAGAAATGCATATGGAAGACAGTTAGGCAGCTTTGTAAGAACTGCTCCTATGAAGGGCTTTGATGAATTTCCAATGATATTTATCCGTGCGCCATACATTTCATCAATTAAGGATAACGTTGATGTTCTTGCAGCTGTTAATGACAGAATTGTTGCTGTTCAATATAATAACCAGATTGGTCTTGCATTTCACCCTGAACTTTCAGGTGACACTAGAATTCATGAGTATTTTATATCACTCTGTGAAAAATAATCTGAATCATAATATTTAATTGACACATTTACACATATATATTAGTATAATATCAATAAGAGGGAGTAGTTAGCATCGTATCCGGTGCAATAGTAATCGTCATCACGCTGAACAGCCGGTTATTATTACAATTAACGAGACTTTTATCAATTCATTTTTGATGCGATAAAGGTCTCTTTTTATATTATTCCATTCCTTTATCGCAAGAAAGGAGCTTATTATGGAATATTTGTTGCTACTCATCGGTTTCGTGCTATTAATAAAAGGCGCGGATTTCTTCGTGGAGGGAAGTTCTTCCCTTGCCAAAATCCTTAAAGTACCAAGCGTTATCATCGGACTTACCATTGTTGCAATGGGGACCAGTGCCCCTGAAGCATCTGTTAGTATTAACGCTGCCCTTTCTGGCAGTAATGACATTGCAATCAGCAATGTTGTTGGTTCTAACATATTTAATGGTCTTGTCGTTGTAGGTATCTGTGCATTTATCGCAGGATTTTCTACTAACCGTGACATTCTCAAGCGTGATATGCCTGTTAATATCATAATAACTGCTATTCTTTGCTTTATGTTTATTGATGGCAGACTTTCAAGAATTGAAGGCATTATTCTCCTTGCCGGAATGGCAGCTTACATCACATGCATGATAATATCAGCACTTAAAAACAGGGAAGAAGCTGAGGATTGTAAAATAATGCCTCTGCCTAAGAGTCTTCTTTATATTGCCGGTGGTCTTATAGCAGTAATATTCGGTGGTAATCTTGTTGTAGATAAAGCCTGTATCATAGCTGCCAACTTTGGTGTAAGCCAGAATTTCATAGGTCTTACAATAGTCGCAATCGGAACATCCCTGCCTGAGCTTGTAACTTCTATAGTTGCCACAAGGAAAGGTGACAGCGGACTCGCTCTTGGCAATGCAATCGGCTCTAACATATTTAATATATTATTTATCTTAGGTATGTCTGCTGCGATACAGCCTCTTCACGTTCTTTCCGAATCACTTATTGACTGTATCATACTTCTTGCCAGTGGAATTGTATTATTTCTCTTCGCATTTACCAAGAAGACAATGAGCAGATGGGAAGGTGCTGCATGTATTCTTATGTATATGGGATATACGGCATATCTTTTTGTACGCTAAAGGTATTTTAAATTAATTATGCATAAATAAATGCACCGTAAGTATATCTCTAACATACTTACGGTGCATTTGTGTTAAATATTATGTTCTTTTCTTCTTTTAACAATCAGCCACACAACCATTAACACAACTCCTGCAGCACTAACTAAAGCCCCCTGCCACAGATACGGATATCTCATCTTAATAACAGTTGTTCCCTTATTCACATACATAAGATTATTCCTATGTGTTATATCCGATGAAGAGCTGAATATATCGTGATATGCAAGTGTTGTATTAACATTATCATTATTAGATGTAATTGTAATCTCATTGTTTCCGTATTCCACCTTTAAAGGAACTATCTTTCTGTCTGGAAGTTCCTCTGATGATATACCACTCATATTACTAAGCAACTGTCCAACAGATATGTCATCAGTCAGACTATAGAAATATGTAAGATTAAGGCCAGTCATTATAATATTATCGTTATTCACAGTCCCATAAAAATCGAGATTCAATCCATTATCATAAAAAGTTCCCCACACAGTATCAAGTCCATCAAGATACACTGTATTCCATGTAGTATGTCCCTGAGGAAACATATCTGGATATATCGTTCCAATTCTTGTATCCATATCTGGATATCCATTGTGAAATGTTATCAAACTGCATGTTACGCCAAGGAAATTCTGACTATGTGTACGCTTATCCTTTGGTATGCCATCGGCATATATAATCACCTTAACTCCTGCTCTGCTTAGACGCAGTACAAGGTCTTCTGCTGTTTCTTTATCATCATATGTAAAACCATTCAAGAACACCTCTTTATATCCCGACAATTCTTCATATGTGTAATCATTAAGATTAGCAGAATCTGCTGTTTCAACCGCAGGAAACTGCATTGATATTGCTGCTGCCCCAGAGCCTATCGCAACTGCCCTGTAACTGCTGATAACACCCCAGTTGTCAGGTGTTTCAATATGATAAAGAATATAATCACTGTTTTGTTCCACTTTCTTATATCCAACCGTATTCGCAGCTGCTTCAAGATCATATAAAGAATTATTATATTGTTTAAGCAATGATTTTTTCACAAGTACAGAATCATCCCCCAGTTCTAAGCATCTGTCGAAGACATACAGGAAATCTCCCTGTGCAAATGCTTTGTTAAGATTAACTATATTAGCAGATGTATTAGCAGCTTCTCTTCCTGCACCAAATGTAGCATCAACCGGATTGCCATAATCAGAAACCAGCCATGAACCGGTTGCCCCCAGTATGCTCTCGTCCATCAGGGCAAGTCTCTGCTTTGTGACTGCCTGAGCACTTGAAATAAGAGTACTGTCCTGTCTTGCTGCCATTCTTTCCTGAACAGATATATCATTATGTTCACCAACAATAAGGCTTAAAGATGGTATAGTATCTACCACCAGTAAAACGCAAAGCATCAAGACCAGAGTCTTCTTTAGCCTATCCCACATAAGAAAGCTCATAAGAATCATACATAATGCAATGGATATGAATCTTAACATCCATAAATACTGGCTTCCTGGCAAGTACTTCAAAACGGCATATGCTGATTTAGTTGTCATAAGCAGTATAATGAATCCTGTTACAAAGCCTGTTCTCGATTTCTTATATCCAAATAAAATGCCAAATACAATAACAACCAAAGCTGCAAATCCGAAATAAAAATATTCAAAACCTCTTGTTAATCTTTCAAAAGGATTAATTGTTATCCATAAATTCTGGAAGAAATTAGCCATATTTTCAGAATTATCAAGTGAAGTTATTCCACCTTTTAAGGACGCAACCAGCCATATTCCAAGCAGCATAAATCCAAAAATCATTGATATTACAACATCAAGTACTGCCTTCTTTCTGCCCTTCTGTATCATATAAACAATTCCATATATAATCACAGCTATAGCCACCATTCCAGCATATCCAAGATGACACAATTCCATAAGTAAAAATGTAAATACCATAAGCGGTATGTATCTTAATTTATGATTGTATAAATATTTATATACAGAATATATGAATACCGGCAAAAATATCATACTGAGACTTCTGGCAAGATTTCCTTCTATAAATATTGCACACAGATTATTAGGCATAAAGAACCAGAGGAGTCCGATAAATGCTCCCAGATAAGGTCTGTTAAAGCCTCTTCCGATAAATGGCCATACACATGCGCCTAAAAAACACACTCCTCCTATATAAAAAAGATATGCACCAAACTGGCTTCCACCCGCAAGATACTGACAAAACGCCATAACATAAGCAGGAAATGGAGACCAATACCTTAAAATCTCCACGCCGTTATACCATGCAGGATCATATAAAGGATACCAGTTGCCCGATTTAATCGCATTATATACATAATCTCCTCTGTAGACATGATACATAGTATCTGAACCTGAAGGATATATTCCACTTGTCTTTACCAGCCAGACAACAAAACATGCTGTTGCAAAATACACGAATGGCATAAGAAACAGCAGGTAAATTGCTTTATTTTTCTTTTTCAACTTCTTCTCCAATCCGTCTTAACAACATCACTGCTTAACAATATCGTCCAGCACTGCGTCCATAACCTCTGATATTATCTTTTCATCAGCTTTCTTATTCAATATTGAATTACGTTCCTGCTCCGCTATATTTACAATATAGCTTCTTGTAGGAGTTTCACTAGCCTCAACTCTTGTGAGCATGCCACCTGTCTTATATATAATCTTAAAAAATTCTTCTGCAAAATAATCAGTAACATTCTCAAGTGTAGGCATCATTGAATCAAACGGCTCTGCTTCATTAAGAATCTTATTCTGATACTGTTCAAGGAACTGCGAAATTCCATGTTCAAATATATTGAATTCAACAAATAAATTTCTTGAAAACTTAATATCCAGTGCAAACTCCCATGTATGTGGGTGAGTTTCACCTTTAACCTCATTAATGATAATATAATGTCTCATATTAAGGTAAAATTTCAGTCTGTATTCCCTGTACATATTAACTGCCATAATTCCGCCTCCCTTATATTACCTGTCTATTCTATCTGACTTCATACTTAACTCTTAACTTATCTACATCCGCTTTGCTCTTAATAGTAATTGCATACATTATCTGCATTGAATTTTCCATTAAAAGCTGAAGGCTCTGCTTAGAATGCTTTCTGTTCATTCCAACAAATATAAGAACAATGTCATTATCTTCATATGTGAATCTCAAAATATTTTTATCAAGAATATAATTAGCTCTTGCTATAAACTTTGCACGTTCCTTATTATCAGCACATGCAATATGCATAAATGTTACAGGATAAATATCTCTTGCCACTAATTTATCAAGAAAAGGCATAATTGCCGTATTATCCCAGACATTATTGCGCGTATCATGCAAATCCTTCTCTAAAAGTTTCTTATTCATCTTAGAAACCATACTGTTAAGCTCCGCAACCGTCTTATCAGATTCACTAATCGACTTCTGCATCCGTCTTAGCTTATGTGCAAGCAGCATAGCTGTTATTATAAGCACAAAAAGCAGAATCACCACATAAGTCTCCATCTGAATCTTAATCTGCATATAACTGTTATTATCCATAATTGCATTCCTGCCTGTAAGCAGGCACAGCTTATATGACTGGTTCTTATATTCAAATGTAACACCTGATGCTACATAACTATTCCCATCAATTTCTATGAAATCATGAGTTACTCTGTTATTCTGAAGATTATTAAGAAATTTCGTGGCACTCTCTGACTCATAATATGTAGCTGTGGTAACACCTTTATACCTGTTAGTTTCAAGAACATCTTTTACAAAAAGGATTGACTGATTCTTAGAAAATGTCCAGTATTTATTAGAAGATGAATTCATCGTTCCAAGAATATCATTAATAATCTGTTCATCATCACGATTGCTTTTAAGATTAATCTGGTCTAAAACAAGCTGCACATAAGCGTCCTGCTGTGTTGCACACACCTCAAGGACTCCTTCTTCATACTTATTAATCCTTGTATATGCAAATGCTCCGGCAATAACCGAGAAGCATATTACATAAATAGTTGTGATAACAAGCACATTTTTTGGCTTTTTATTCTTCTTAACACGCTTCTTATTAAGCTTCTTTTCCATGTTCTTCCCTCTGATTATTGTTATTATTATCTTCTACAACATCATAATTAAGTGCATTTCTTACTTTCTTTATTGCATTAACAGGCTTACTGAAATCACTTTTAACCACATCTGCAAATGCCCTGCACTCCTCTGACAGATTCATTGTTTTCCATGAGCTGTCAGTTTCAATACTGTTAATAATTCCTGCAAGTCTTATAAAGAAGACAGCAAAATTAAAAAAAGGCAGAAACAGTATGCACCACCAGTGCCTCATGTAATATCTTCTTATATCCTTATTAATTCTTAGGAAATATGCTACAACAATAAAATACAGATATCCGATAAGCGTATATAAACCAAATATTATTGCTGTAGATAGAATAACCGTTTTCCCAGAATAACCCACAACAATCAGACATATAAGTGCCAGATACCATATAAGTCTCGGAAATGCAAATGTATGGTCATACAAAAGAGTTTTGACACTTACATTAGTAAAAAGGTTCTTTACCTTGAAAGACTTGTCCATAAACATCTTGGATACTTCAAGGCTTCCTCTCTGCCATCTCTGTCTCTGTGTATATAATTTATTAACATTTTCAATCGGATCAACAAAGAACAGTGCATCCTCACACACTTCAACCCGTTCTTTCTGAAGATACCTCATCTGAAATGTAATATGTGTATCCTCACAGATAGTATCAGTATTGTACATCCATGATTTCAGAACAGCTGATTTTCTGAAAGCTGAAAATGCACCTGACAATGTATACACGGAGTTAAGCTCTGATGCATAACTTCTTCCCGCAAGAAAAGCCTGTGCATATTCCATAAACTCAAGTTCACGGAGCAGTCTTGATGGTCCCGCTTTATATTTCTTAATCTGTTCAGGCACTGTAAGAATAGATCCTGTCATACAGTTAATAGCCGTATCATTCTCAAATCTTGTAATCATATTTACAAGTGCATTCTTCTCAAGCATTCCATCACTATCCAGATTGATAATGTACTTTCCATCACTGTTATAAAGTGCCAGATTAAGTGCTCTTGACTTTCCCTGTTCAGAATTCATCCACTGCATCAGAAGTTCTGGAAATTCCTGCTGACACTGTGCATATATATCAAAACTGTTATCTTTTCCTTTATTATTAACCAGAAAAATTCTTATCCTGTTATTCGGGTAAGTACTGTCATTAATCGATCTGATACATCCATATAGTGTATCTGCCGAATTATATACTGGTATTATAAGCGTAATCTCTGGATAAACCTCAAGTTCCTTTTTATGGATTTTATTTCTCAGATTCCTTCTTATAAGAAGAAAAACACTTCCTAACGCAGGAACAATTTCCATAATAAACGGTATAATTATCCAGCCGCCCCAGAAAAGAAATGAATTAAGAATTATTTTTACCATATGAGAAGTTTCCTACTTTCATCTTAACAATCTGTGGTTTCGTAAATACATAAAAATACAGATACACACTGAGTACATAGAAGAATATTCTTCCTATAAATGTATGAAATACATAATATGCATTCATGCCTAAAAAATGTACCGCAAGACATATCATTACTATTCTTAAAACATTACATAACATAATGTAACAGAAGCCACCAATTCCTATCATCAGCTTCTCACTCCAGTTATACACATTAAAGAATATTAGTAATGACAGAAATGCCATGATTTCAATGATTCCCGAACACTCAAAATCAATAAGCAGTGTCATTGACGATGCACCCGTATGTATAAATATAATTCCGTATTTAAAGTATGCTGTAAATGCACCTGTTATATCCCCCACAATACCTGCCATTGCTGCAACACATCTTGCAAGAGGCATTGTAAGCAATGGCTGTACCGTCATCATCATAATTACAAACAGTCCAAGACTTCCCCACATGAAGCTCCATGCATGAAGCTTTGCTCTCTTCGTTACAGAAAGTATATAAAGCCATATTATTATAATTGCAATTACTATAATAGGATTCATTCTGCTTATACCTGTATGCTGCCTTTCTTTTTCTTATATACAACTACTCCACATGTTCCAGCTATACATATGAAAAGTCCAAGCCATGCACCAGATGAAGCACCTGCTGTATTAATCCATTCCTGTCCCAGTCTACCAAACTGTGCACTAATCTGCTTGAAATCACTTACATCACAGCCAAGTTTCTGAGCAACCTTGTCAAGATCAAAATAAAACTCACATTCATCCCTGTTGCTTCCAACTGTAACTATCATCTTTCCATAACATATATCTGCATCATTAAGTTCATTAATATTCTTAGATGTTCCCCATGCACTTGTGTCAAACATATAGAATTCATATGTACCATCACTAAGTCCGTCACGTTTAGGGTTCCAGTTAATATTTCCCTGTTCGTCAACTGTTACAAATCTTGGATATAGTACCTGATTATAGCTGTCATTAAATTTAAATGTCACTGCCTGTGTAAACTCTCCTCCAGCTTCATTAAGATGCTCCGGCATAACTGTATACACATGTCCAAGAACAGTACTTCCATTACTGAATAATGCTCCCGCAGAATCCACCATATTATGATGTGTTCCGGCTGTAGAATACTGAATAGTTGTGTGTGGATAATATTCCCAGTCACCATACAATCCATCATACCTGATATCGTATATTATCTTATCATACGAAGATCCATCATCTTTAATATTAGCAGTTCCTGATATAAAAGGCTCGGACCTGTATAATCCAAATGATATTGTCTTGTTATAAGCCGGCAGGGCACTCTTAGGAACTGCTATCTCCCACTGATTACCAACATGCCTGCAGTCAACACCGTCTACACCATTAACATATCCTTTGCTGTCAAGCTGAAAAACAAGTTCGTAACCCAGATCAGTAGTTATCGAATACCTGCCATTACTATGAGTTCCGGCTCCTGAAGCATCACCGCCAGTTCCATCCTTCACATACACATATACATAATCACCGTCAAACATCATAGCTGTCTTAGATATACATTCATTATGTGCATCATTAGGACATACTGCATTATACTTCTTAACAGCATCCCAGTCAGCAAACTCACCATCTATAACAATTCCGTTATACACAGCTTCTGTATCATCTTTTTCAACCTTCTGTCCATCTAATACTTCAATATCCTTAATATCTACAGTTGTTCCTGCAAATGTAATCTTAAAATCCGAATTAGCAAAAAAATCAAAAGGAATAGCTGCCTCAACCACATAAGGTCCGGCTGTATTACCATGTGCATTATTAACAGTTACAGTCTCCGAATTCTCTATATCCCCATACCATGAATTCTTTGCCTGTGCACTGTCTTTCCATCCAGTAAACTGAATCTTATCTGATATTCCCGTTGTTCCGTCAGCATAAGTAATACTCACAGGATTACTTCCCATATAGCTGTAGTCCCATTCAGTCTGAACAGTTCCTTCATACATAAAATAAAGCTTTGAATAATCTGATGAAACCGCTGCTTTCCACAGCTTAACACCAGCAGCATCTGCTGTTCTTGATGTAATATCGTCCCAGTCATCTGTATCAGAATCGACCACAATATTACTTCCCTTAACAACTGGATTTCCCTTCAAAGCAGATACATCAACACTCCCCAAAACATTTGATAGATTAGCAGTATATGTGTTCCTTATCTGTCCTGCATATACTGATACCGGCATTGAAACAAGCAACGCTGTCATACCAGCTAATGCAGTAATTCTCTTATAATTGTGTTTCATGGCAACTTCCTCCCGTCTTTAGCAATTATAATAAATAGCCGCATCTATTTAATCATTATCATTCAAATGTATTCAAAATTATTCATATCATTAGTATATTAAATCTTCTTATGTACATTTTAATTCATCGGCATATCTGTGTCAATTATTTAACAGAATTTTCACAAATGTATTGAATGTCTGGGGTCGGCTGGCTCGACCGTCTGTCATCTGGCTCGACCGCCTGTCGTTCCTATAAATTTTATTTTTTTGCTTGTCTTATAGGCACATTTCTTAAAAAAATCATCTAAATTAATAAAAGCAACTCAAAAATACCCATAAAACAACATTTACATGCTATCTTATGGGTATTTCATAATAAAATCCACTTATAATATCAAAAATCGCTGAAATTCAACCTATAAATCTATCATCAATACGACTACCTATAGGTATCACGTCAAATCCTGCCTTATACAAACAGGCAGTTTATCGATGACGAATGATTTATCTCAGACAGGCAGCTTATTGATGACCATCGGTTTATCTCCGACAGGCAGTTTATCGATGACAAGCGGCTTATCAGCCGTGGAGTCCAGCTGACTGACGAATCATATCCTCAACAACAATATCGTATATTTCACCGATAGTACTGCAGTACTCAAGCACCTTCCAAGGCTCATTAGTATGGAAATGAATCTTGATAAGATCCTCATCGCCTGCTGCAATCAGGCAGTTTCCTTCAAAATGTTCTGTAATATAATCAGCGATAACATCTTCATCTAAATCCTCATCTCTCCTGTCAATAAGAAGCTGTGTATCATAACGATATGCAAACTGATCATCTTCAACATCTATGCTATGTATATCTGACATAAAACAATCCTCCATAATCTGTCTTTATGTGTGGAAGCCAGCATGTCTAACCCGACTAACCCGGGACATTATCTCACATATGAATCATAACTTCAAGCATCAGAATATTCTTCTGATAAAATTATACAATCCATTATTCCATACACTGACCTCATGCGCTCCCGGTCTTATATAGAAAATGTGGTTAATTCCATGACTTGACATATAATCTGAATAGTTAATAGCAGATTCCTTGCAGTAAGGATCACTGTCGCCAGTTACAATAAGAGTAACCAAAGGCTGCTGCCCTCCATCCTTAACAAGTTCAGGCAGAAGAAATCCTCTGTTTCCATAAACTCTTTCTCCACTTCCTGTATCAACAACTCCTCCTACCGGGGCAAATGCACCTACATATCCAAACACATCAGGATGTGCAAAACACAGGAAAAGCGATTCTCTTCCGCCAAGTGAATATCCTGCTATCGCCGTATTCTCTCTTCCCGCTCTGGTAGAATAATGCTCGTTAATATATGGAATCAATGCATTAATAACATCATACTCACACGCATCATATTTTGCTGTAAGTTCAGAGAAATCATAGTCTGACTCCTGACCACCATCAGCATCTGTGAATACAGTAAAACTCACCATAATCACAGGATTCCTGTTGTAATCATCAACTGCATTCTGTGCAACATACAGAGCGCCAATTCTGTTATATTCAGAATAACTTCCGCTCATTCCATGCAAAAGATACACGACCGGATAACGCTGTGACTCATCATAATCTCTCGGAAGATATACACAAGCCTTGCGCTCACTTCCGGTTGTGGGTGAATAATAGCTTATCTCATCAACATTTCCATATATTACACCCGGTCTTTCATCATTATAATCATCTGGTGTGTCATACTCTGTCGTCACTTCATTAGACACCGTTCTGCTCTTACAGCCTGACAATCCTGTCACTGTAAATGCTGTTACCAGTGCCATTAACACAGCTGCCAGCTTATATATATTTCTTGAAATCATAATCCGGTACCTCTTACAAACCTTCTTACAATCTCTAATCCACCAACCGGCGCACAGAATTTCTGATTATGCTTTCTGCACTCTTCATAGACATATTCTAGGTTGAACCACTCAACGCCGTCCAATTCTTCATTCTGCAATGTAAGTTCATCTATATTGACTGGCTTTGTGTATACATAGACAAATGCAATCTCACTATCCTTAAACATCTTGCCATAAAATTCTTTTTCATATTGGATTACAAATGTATCAACAAACTGCAAATCATCAACAGAAGCCTTAATTCCAAGTTCCTCATGCAGTTCTCTTATAGCAGATTCCTCCGGTTCGTCACCGGCCTGAATATGTCCTGCCGAAGAAGTATCATATCTTCCAGGAAATGAGTCCTTATTCATAGCCCTTTTCTGCAACAGTACCTCTTCACACTCATCAGACTTTCTTACAATCCACACATGCGCCGTTCTATGCCTGATTCCCTCACTATGTGCAATCTTACGCTCAACAGTCTCGCCTGTTGGCTTTCCATTCTCATCAACGATATCAAGTAATTCCATGTTAAATCTGTACTCCATCATAATAAAAAGCCGCCAGCTATCGCGAGTTCTACGGGAAAAATAAAATGATTGAACCTAGACTCCGATAGTACCGCTTTCGCAGCACCCCTCCCAGGACTGGTGGCTTACATATTATATTACTATGTGATGGAAAATTCTATAGGGTATAATATCACATTTTAAAAAATCTCACTAAGCAGGAAGAACAATACATATATTGCAAATGTTTCTCCAACTGTATATAATGCGGTCTTTACCCATACATTAGGCTTCTCCACATGCTGTACAGTTCCAACATTTGCAGTAATCTTTTTCTGATGTTCCTTAATAATCATGATTCCCACAACCGCACCTATAACGCAAGCAATTATGTACAAATAATATGAAAACATCGGTTTTGCCTGAACATAGCCACCATATTCGTCATTCATTGTATTAGTAATAACAAAATACAGACTTATCAACGCAAGTGCAGATGAGCCAAATGCAGCAACTGCCTCCTTTCCCCAACCTTTTCCTTCATTCTTTACCATGCATATGCAAAATGCTGAAATAGGTGCAAGCAGGAATACAATCATTCCTACAGTGCCATTTTCTTCTTCATCTGAGTCATAATAATCATAATAGCTGTCCTGGGTTGTATCTTCCGTTTCAAATGTTAAATCAGCCATACTTACACTTCCAACATTAACCCCTGCACATGACACTGTAAACATAGGAAAAAAGAAGCATGCTGCAGCCACTATCGCAGCAATCTTCATTATAAGTCTGCCCTTAATCTTATGTCCTGCAATATTAATTGATACATCTTCTTCTACAGGCTGTCCGGCTGATGCCTGAACCGGTTGCTGTGGCATAACGTATTCATAATTATATTTCTGTCCACCTGCATTGGCATAACTGTTATCTGGTTTATTATTGCCAACCGCCTCATTAAAATCAACAACCTTGCTCTCTACTTCCGCCCCGCAATAATTACAGAAACGGACATTATCTTCCAGTTCCTTTCCACATTTTTTACAAAACATAGCTTTGTCCTCCTTCATATATGTATGTTTAAGTTCTTTTGATTACACATATATGGTAACATTTAGGTTGGACACGATATGTCAGTCTCTAAATTTTTGTAATAAAAAATGACGCAGACCTTTGCCCACGCCATCTAATAAATCCGCATATTCTATTTATTATCACACACCTCATCAGTCCAGGTATTATACTTTCCACCGTTGCTTTTCCTGATGTCCTTCTCATTGTAATTATTAAGTTGCTCTTTAAGCAGCTCAATCTGTAATTGTGTCTTCCTGTTAAGCTCATACAATTCATTAATCTTGTATTTAAAAAAGATCATAATAGTCAGGCTAAACCCAACCCAGTATATGAGAAATAAGGTTGTAAATTTTCTTAACTTATGTTCCCTGCGCTGCCGCCTTTTACGCTCATTGATATAACGCATTTTTCGCTCCGTATCCATCGTTCCTCCTCAATTTTTATATAATCATTGTATTAATCCAGACTGACATGCTGTGTCACAGCAAAATATTTATGAATAAATTTACTGTGACAGGCTTTGTCGCTAATCTGATGTACCATATTGTCTATAAAATATAGTATAATCAATATCAGGAGGCATCGAATATGGATAATGAGTATAAGAATTACAAAGCTGACAGAGTCCTTAAACTACTGTTTCGGGCTTTAAAGGGTGAGTCTCTCTCGGTAGCCGCACTCGCCGACGAAAGTAATGTGTCAACAAGAAGCATAACAAGAGATATTAACGATTTGAAAGCATTCCTTGCCGACTATCGCGATATCCTTGGCAATGCCGAGTTAAAATACTCTGCTTCAGACCACTGCTACACATTAGAGATGGACAATCTGTTTTCTAATAAAGAGCTTTTTGCCATAGCTAAAGTGCTTATCGGAAGCAGGGCGTTCAGCCATGAAGAACTGCTCACAATAATAGGAAAACTGAAAACACACACAAGCTATTCAGACAAAAAACGCCTTGAACAGCTTATTGCCAAAGAAATGTTTAACTATGAGGAAGTCGGCTCAGACTGCGACAGCGTGATTGATAATGTCTGGAAGCTTTCCAACTACATTCAGGAACAGCGTGCAATCACAATCAGCTATTACAAAATGAACCGTGACAGGGTCAAGCACAGAATCATACCAGTATCAATAATGTTTAGTGAATACTACTTCTATCTGATTGCATACAAATGTGAAGACACATTATCTGATACACCTACATATTTCAGAATCGACAGAATCTGTGATATGACTGTCCACAGGGAAAAGCTTGAACTTCCTAAAAATGTTGAATTTGATGAGGGACTGCTCCGCAAACGAAGCCAGTTCATGTGGCCGGGGCCACTCAGAAAAATCAGATTTGAATTCACCGGACCATCACTCCAGGCTATTCTTGACCGTCTGCCAACCGCTAAAGTAATTGACCGCTACGACAACAAATATCTCATCGAGGCGGAAGTCTACGGCAACGGAATCAAAATGTTCCTGTTAAGTCAGGGTTCGTGGGTAAAAGTAATTGCACCTGATGAATTTGTTAAGGAAATGAAATATGAGATAGAAAAAATGCAGTTGCTTTATTAAGAAAATATTTAAACAACAACTCCCCATAAGCAGTCAACGCTTATGGGGACATCGCATTTCTACTTTAATTATATTAAATTACAATCTGTTAGTATTTTTTCTATGGCTTCCCATGCTGCTAATGATGGATTTTCTTTGTAATATTCATACCCTTTATATTGATATAATGTATATCCATTTTCATAATTTTTCTGCATAATTTTCTTTGCCCTGTCAATAGCTGAAATCACATTTGATAAATTCATCTTCTTTAGACATCTTTTAAAATTAGCCTCTTCTTTAAATTCGTCCATATTCTGAAATTTTTCTCCAAATGACTGGTTAATTGATGTAATATACTGTTTTCTGTGTGAATACGAAGAATTACAATTCATCATATGAAGAATAATCCATAAATCAAATGTAAAATTACTATATCCAGATTTATATTTAACTTGTTTTCCTATCTTCTCAGCTTTCTTCATATTATCTAATGTTTCCTGAAAGGCTTTCACATAATGCTGCTCATTACTCTCATAATCAAAGAAATGATAAACCTCTATCTTTCTTGTAACAGTTAATGCTTTCACATGTTTTAATGGATTCTTATTTACAGGACAGTCAATTGACACCTTACATACAGCCTCCTCAGTATCATTAATCATATCCTGAAGCCATTTTAAATACCAATGTTCTGTTTCTCCCTCAACACTAAAATAGTATTTATTTGTCGGTTTTCTCTTTACCATACCTATCCCTCTTTTTTATTGCAAATGATTTCTTCAAATATTGGCGTGAAATCAATATCTTTTATTGCTCCATACTGGCTGATAAAATATTTACTCATATAATCTTCATGTTTACGAACCCCTTTATCTCCAGTTGTTCCAAAATCCGATAACGCATATAAAACACTATCATGTGTATCATCATTTCTTTCAACAAACTTAATCTCATCTCTACGGAAAAGATTAGAATTAAGAAATATAGGATTATGTGTATTAAAAATAAGCTGTGCATGGTGAATATTCACATCATCATTATGAAATACATTAATAATGCTCATCAATGCCATAGGGTGAATAGAGGCATCAAATTCATCTACAACAAGTGTACCGCCTGTCTGCATTGCTTTAATTACAAGTGGAAACATATTAATAAATCGTATTGTTCCATATGACTCAAAAATATCTGCTGCAATCGCCGTAGTCTTTTGATTTTTCATGTTCTTAAATACAGAATACAACTTTGCTTCGGGTTCATTTTCACTTACTACATACCCTACTGCATTAGAATTAATACCAAATAATCTGGCTGCCTCATCGGTTGTTTTTTCAATGTAAACAGCCTTTTGCTTAGGATCTGCAAATCTCTTAATTAGCTGCATAGAATCCGCACGATAAATAACCATAAATTTATTAGCAAACCAGTCAATAATTAATTTTGCAAATTTAGGCGAATAGATTAATTTAAAGCCATTTGTCAAAAATAATTCTTCACAATTCAGACTATTTTTTGCTATTTCATAAACCCCATTAATATTTTGTTCTGTAATATCGGATAGATAATCTTTAATCACTTTTAAATTATATATCTTCAATTCATTTGTTCGTTCAAATACTTTTTCACCATTAACTTCCAATATCTCAGCAAGAATCTTTCTTTGATAACTTTCTTCAAGAAATCCACCAAGATCCAGTTTTAATTCATAATGTATTTTGAACTTATTTGCATCACAATCTTCCTCATAAAATTCTATTTCAAAATCTACAGGTTCAGATTTAGATGCATTATTATTGGGAATAAGTTCTAATGCTGCAGATGCCGGATTTGGTGACGACTTTTCCTCTGAATTTCTGATATTTCCCCTCAATATAATTGCCCGTAATACATCCATTGCTCCAATTATATTTGTTTTGCCCGCTGCATTCGGCCCATATATAACCGAACAACTTAATCCTTTTATCTTTTTCCCTTTTATAGATGTATTCATCAGACTATAATCCAGCCCTTTTTGTTTTGGAGCAGCTACCATAGAAAATACTGCTTCTTCTACAAATGATTTGAAATTTTTAGTCTTGAACTCAACAAGCATATTATCATCTCCATTCTGCTTATTTTTTGCAAAATCACATTTTTATTATATTATTATTATGTACATCAGTCAATTTTTTATTACTATTTTGCATTTTTTATTCAAAATGCTTATCAAATAAAAATAGTGGCTATTTTGATTTCATACCAAAATAGTCACTATTTTATAATTATAAAACAATCAGATCTTACTTAACAAATCTGCCTTCTTCGCAGTGAATTCCTCTTCAGAAATAATTCCTGCATCCTTTAACTGTGCAAGCTTCTGCAACTGCTCCAATGCGTCAGGCTGCGTTGGAGCTGCCTGAACCTGAATAGGCTGTGCTGCGGCTTTCTTTGCATTTTTTCTCATCTCATGATAGATTGCAATTATTCGTGTTGCCTCGGCAAGATACAGGGTATTGATAACCTCTTTAGAACCAGCAACTGAAACCTCCAAATCGCATAGCTTAAATGCAGCTGTAAGTGCAGTATCAATAACTGCCGTCAGAAAATCTCTTGATGTAGAATTCTGAATCGTTGACATGCTTGTCACATCTTCAAAATAAAACTGCTTAACATTAGCCGTTGCTCCAAGCATTTCCCTATTCACAAATATCAGCTGATTATCAGTACACGCAACATAATCTACCGCTGCAAGTGAATCCAAGCCGCCTGCATAGAAAAGAAGCTGCTCGTCATCATCAATAAAGTACTTCTTAACCTGCGCATATATCTTATCACCAATCTTGGCTCTTATCTGGTCGTTGACCTCCTGCCTGTCAATCGTGAAATCCTGCTTTCCAAGGCACTCAAAATAATAATTAAGTGACATAAAATCCTGTCTGTAAGAGCCTTTAATGCTGATTGTAGTCAGCTTAACTCCGTTAACCATCATATTTGCAGCAGAATCATTAATCTCCATTACAAATGTATTGATACTGGCTGTCGTAATCTTGCCCTTAACCCAGAAACTGCTGTCCTTCTCATATCTGAACTTAAATGCAATGAAATCCTCGGTGATAACTATACCGGCATCATTGCCATCTTTAACAAAAATGTGTGGAACTACGCCCTGCAAATCGACACCACCCTTATCAGCAAACTTCTTCATTGCTTTTTCATCAATGTATGGTGACATTGTGAGGCAGGAAATGTTAGGTCTGCTGCCAGGAAGCACAAGCATTTCATAATAATCCTTAGTAAACTTGTCAATTGCAGCCCTGTTGCCTTCTCCCCAGAACTTCGCACCTCCTTCAGCATACTCTGCAGTAATACTCTCAATCAGCTTCGCTGAGTATTCATTCACTTCCTGTTCCATAGCTGCTGTATAAGCCTGCTTCTCAGCTTTCTTCTGCTCATTAGCCTCTTTCATCTTGCCATAAGTATCCATTGCTGAATCCTTCATCGCACCAGCTTTCTCTGCAGCCTTTCCTGCTGTTTCCTTTAACTTGTCCATAAATCCCATAGTCATATCCTCCTTTGGTTGTTCACTTTATTTGATGTTTAAAGTGTACCGCCGGAGGGTGACAGGATATGGCAGAGTAAAATAAAGTTCAGATATTATTTTTTCTTTTTCAAGATTGATTTCTTAAAAATGTTCATAGGTATCTCATTAATACCTGGTATTCCCTTTTTCCCACAATTAGGACACCACATCTGCCCTACATCAGGATTCCATGAATACTGTTTCAGACATATAGGACAGGTTTTATAAATTGGCTTTATTGTCATGTTGGTTGCTCCTGATAGTTTTTATTCCTACAAATATAAACATTATTTCTAAGCATACATTAAATATGCATCCGCTACTCTACTTTTAAGTTCTTCAAACTCTGGATTATCGTCCACTCTAGTCTTCATATCTTCTATTATATTAAATGCCTGTTCAATATAATTATGTTCTAGCAAAAGATTAACATATTTAAATTCTGCATTAATATTTCCTAGTAATGCTTCCTTTTTTATGTCTCTATATGCTGGTAATATTTCATTATTTTGTGTATTATCATTGAATTGTTTCATAATTATAAATATTTCGCATATAATGTTAAACACCGTGTTCCCTTGTAATTCAATACCACCTGTTCTATCAGTAAGAAATCTATCTATCCATAATTCAATATCTATTTCATTGTCTATTGCTTTTTCTCCGATACAGATTCCATTAACAACAGCTTCATAATGGGGCATATTTTCACTCATACTACTAGATGCATATATTTTTATTCCATTTCTTTCAAAAAGATAATCTCTTAAATTTTTATCCAAAATTAATTTATATATTAATTCATTATAATAAATAATCTCATATGGTGATATTCCTAATGAATCTAATGCACTTTTAACAAATAGCAAAATTTTATCATCCCATTTTCCTTTTGTAAAATAAAAGAAATCTGATGCAACACATACTAATTTTTCATAAACATCTAACTGTTCATAATCTTTTTGTCTAAATGAATGATATTTAATATTAATAACCCAATTTTGAAGTCGTTGAACATCTTTTATGCTTTCAATGTCCTTTTCAACATTTTTAAATTTAAATTCTAAACTCTTAGTGTTCTCAAAAAATATTTTATATATTTTATCTATTTCTTCTGCATTTTTTTTATCTCGTAATACAAGTTCACCATATCGATGAGCAATTTCTATATATTTTCCCTTTATATCAGATATCTCATATCCTTGTTTTTCAAGAATATGCCCCATTTTTATTGTTGCTCCCTGTAACTGACTTTGCACCGTTCTAATTAACTCTATGCTCATAGCATCTGTTTCAACCAGTTTATAAATCATTTTACTTGTTGCTTGTTGAGCGTCTACTATATTATTATCAATTCCTTTTCGTAAACGATTATTTTTTCCATTTATATTATTCCATAGTTTTTTTAATCCTTTAGAACCGTGTAATTCATCAATTTGAGCATCTAATGCCGATATATGTGTCACTCCTTCTAAAACAAATTTATCCATCTCTTTTGAATTTTGTTTAAATCTATTTAATAAATCTGATAATTCATCATCTAAACTTTCAAATCCAAAATCAGAATCATCTAGTTCACGAGACATATTAAACGCCTCACTTGAATTATTGAGAATAGCATCTAATGTATTATAATATTTGCCTGAATATATATGTATTTCTTCTGCTTTATCATTTCTATATTCCATTGATGCATCTATATTATTAAGCATATCTATCTGCTCTTTCATATCCTGATAACCTAGTTCAATTCTTTTTCTTGCATTTTCAGGTAAAAAATCCAGAGTTCCGTTAACAACACCACCTATATCTTTTTTAGGAAATACATGTATAAATGTTGCACCTTTAAATTTTTTTGTTAGAGATTCCACATCATCTCTTCCTAAATGAACTACAATAAATTTTTTATAACCAAGATCATATAAAGGTTTTACAGGCACATTATCCCCTACGACAGGAATTCCTCCATCATAATAATATTCGCTATTTATTTTCTGCTTAGGAAATACTATTGGAATAGCTGATGAAGCAAGTAAAATATCAGCTATATTATCTTTATATTCTGTATTAAGACAAAAAGATTGTGTTCTCTTCTTTTCTACATTAAAACATGTTGCAAAACATGGTATAGAATCTTTATCTATCTTTTCTATTATTCCTGAATCTTTAATTATTTTATCCAAACCTTCTCTGGAAAACATTCCTTGTCTGTTTCGAATATATCTCTTTATTAATGCAGTTGCTCCTGCACCTGCTAAATTACCAACTCCACGAGCTCCAGCATAAATAACCGTAGATAATGGTCCTGTAAAATATGGAGATAACATTGATAATAATACGCTGGTTATATAATCTTCCGCTGATATTTGTTTAGGTGAAAGTATTTTATCTGGTGTAATATTTAACCATATGTTCTCTGCCATATCATAATCTCCTGTCATATACAAAGCAGCATTTAATGCTCCAACTGAAGTCCCTGATACAGCTCCTATTGATAATGTTCTAGATTCTCTTAGAGCTTTCCATACTCCAATTTCATACCCACCTTTTCCACCTGCTAATACTAATCCATATTTATCTTTATCAACCTTCATATAAAGACCCCATTTCTTTTTGGATATACTTTTGTAGAAAAATACATTTTCTAATTGCTGATCTGTAATTTTTATAATTACGATCACTATAAATCTGATTTAAGACTAAATTTATTCTTTGTATTACATTAGAATTCATTATACTTTCATATTCCAAATCATCTAGATTATTAATCAAATCTATAATTTTTAATATACACTTATTCAACAATATTTCTGAATTTAATACTGACTCATCAATCATCATTCATTCCAAACCTTATCTAAAAATGCTATTTCATCCTTGCTTAAAGTAGTCCATTCTTCCTGAACTTTCTGTATATATGAAAGTAATTTCTCATTTGCATCCAAAGTTTTTCCTATCTGTTGTGAAAGAATATCCTGAATTGAATGTATTTCATTATTTAATATTTCATTCTGTTGTTCATCTCTATTTTTTTGATTTCTACTAAAATCATTTATTTTACCACCAATTTCATCTACATAATCTCCAAACCCCTCTTGAATTGATATTGTCTGATCATTGATAGCTGTGTTGACTTTGTCTAAACTATATTTCACTCCTGTTTTTAATGCATTCATTGAGCCATTTACAGAATTTAAATCTTCTTCATATTTCTTCATGTATCCATCAATTCTATCTGCCATATTATCTAATACATTCAATTCTGCTTTGTTTGATTGCTTTTGATTTTCTAAAAAATCCACACTAAAATTATTCAATGTATTATGTATATTTTCATTAATGGATCGTATTTCATTACTTAATATTTTTTCCTCATCTATAATAGAATTTTCAATATTAACAAGATTCTTTATTTCCTCTATATAACTATTTGAAGCATTTATAAATTCTTTTATAATGATTGTAAGCTGATTGGCGTTTTTGAACTGTTCCTCACTATATTTTTCTATAGAATTCTTAAGTTCATTACAAATCTCTTTCAATTCATTATCTTCATTTTTTTTACATGAACCAATATAGTCACTAATTTCTTTAGTAATTATATAAACCAAAAATACATTACATAACAAAGCAATTAATATTAGAATATATCTGATTGTTTTTTCTTCAATTCCAATTGATGAAATTAATAAAGATAATGTAAAAATCAACCCTGGTATCTCATATTTTATTTTATTCATAGTATTTTACCTCACACAATCTTAGATTCGTTTCTATATCTGATTTAACCGATGTTTTCAAAGAGTTATCAAATATTTTTTCTAAATGTTTTCTCAACTTAATTACATACTGTCCATTACTGCAAAGGACCCTATAATCAAGCTTACTGTCTGGACATTTATGTTTGGTTTGAAACTTATATGTATTTTTTAATTCACTTATTACTTTATCATAGTATTTTTCTATTTGTTTATCAGATATAGTCACCAATTCATACAAATATGCATTATACAATCTTTTTATCATTTTACATAAGTCTTGTTTTTTTTTGCCAAGATAATCTAGCAAATTATTAAATATTTTCTTTTCAATATCAATTGAATTTTTCACATTTTTATAATCTGAAATTTCTTCAAAAGCAGCATCTGATAAAATACTTTTTTTCTCCTCATCACACAACCATCTCTGCTTTTGAAATTCAAATTCTCTATCATAACCATCTTTGAAAGATTTTATCTTATATTCTAGAATAGCTCTCTTTTTTTCTATATACTGTTTTTTTATACTTAGCTTATTATCATTTTCTTTGTAATCAGATAATAGATATATATCATCAATAACCCCACTCATTTTTTGTATAAAACCTTCAATTCCAACACTTTCATCCGAAATATCTGTTGCGCCATATTGAAAATCTTCATCAAATAGAATTATTTTTTTAGAGCATGTAATCTTCTGTTCTTTTATAAATTCTAAAACTAAATCACAAAACTCTTTTTTCCCAAACGGAAATGATTCAACAAAAACAGCTTGTCTTATATTAAATACTTCTTCAATATCACTTACCGGTAAAATTATTATTTCATCAGTAAGCAATCTGTCCCCTGGAATCAATACCCAATTATATTTTTTTTCAGTTAACATATCCATTTTTTCAAGGGTATAAATTTCTTCAGAATCTATTGCCATCATAATTTTTCCATATTTTTGAGGATATACAATAACATTAATTCTGTCTCTGAGATATTTATTAATTAAATAATTTTCGTTATCAAATTTGATTATTATTTTTTTTAATATTTTATATCTGCTAAAATCTCCTTCGTTACCATAAATGCAAATTGCAGGAAACTGAAAGAAAAGTTTACATAATTTTTTGTTAATTTCCATACTTCTTCAACTCCGATATATACTTAGTAATTTTCTCTATATTATCAGATTCTAACAATGAATATTTATTAATAAGCTCGTACTCATATTTATATTGATCATTAAGTTGAGCTATTATTAAATCAATTAAATTGGAATACGAATCAGAAAATTCAACATCAATTTTCAAAAAAACACTATCAAATATTTTTTTTAAATATGCTTTTGCCATTGAAGATTCTATGTACTCATTCATTTTTTCATGATAATCCTGTTCTACAGTTGAAAAGTCACTAAATCTTTTTCTTTTCCCTTCATATCTACTAAAAATTTCGTGTAATTTATCATCAGATAACAAAATAGTTTGAGTACTTTTTATTTTTTCATTACCTGAAATACAAGTAATGATATCACTTAACTCCAGTTCATACCATATTTCTAATTTTTGCATACATTTCAAAATGTATGTCTGAATTTCAATACACGTAACACTCCCCTTCTCTTGTAAATTCTTATCAATAAAAATGCATCCCGATTTATAATAATTTATTTTTGCGCTATTAATCTGTTTTCTAATTAATTCTTCACTCAAATTTAAATTTTTCTTAATATTCCTTATCTGTTTCTGTATTTTTCTATCTGAATCTCTTGTATTTAAATCTTCTTGTTTAATTTCTAATTCGTTCTTTAATTTTATCAATAGCGGCATAATAGTGTTATTAATGTAATTCTCTGTATAAACATATCGTCTATTTTCTATTTCATCTTTCAAATTGAATTTGACATACGATATCAATTCAGAAATCTGATTATGATTGGACTCATCATCTTCTAATGACACAAAGAAAAAATCAGCATTCGGATATATTGATTTTATAAGTTCTCTTTCATCTGCATATACTTCATTAATATTTTCCTCTGATTCTTTAATATCGTCAATTCTCGTTCTTATAAATATTAGTTTTATATTTTTTTTGCTGCATATATCATCAATCATTTCAACATCAAATGCTGATATACTCTTTATAAGAAAATAAAATATCACTTCAGCCTTATATAATTCGCAATCACATTTACTAAATGAAACAGAGTTTATTCCTGGTGTATCAATAAATATCAGATCAGATGGCGTATTAAAATTTGATATTGATAATTCTATTTTGTTACAATCACATTTGCCCTTTTTTATATTTTTTATTTCTGTTAAAGAATATTTTATACAATCAGAATCTTTGTAAACCAAAGCCATATCTTTCCCACTCTTTATATATGTAGGAACCACTGTCATTTCGCGTGTTCCTACAGGAAGATAGTCATTATCAATTAATTTATTCATAAATCTAGATTTGCCTGAAGAAAATTGACCAGTAAGAACACAATATATTTCATCATGCATATCCGTTTTTTTTATACCTAGAAAATCCTCTATTTCATTTATAGTATTCATCTGTACTCCTATCAAATGGCTTGATATTTTACTTTATCTATTTTAATTTTCTGAATCTGTTTAAGTATATCATCCGTTTTTTCTTTTAATTTAACCGCCTGATTTTTAAAATCATTCTTTTCAGCTAATAAGGTTTCTTTATTGTCGTTAGCTTCCTCCTTTAGTTTAATTAAATTATCACATTCTTCTTTCTTTTGTTCAATTTGACTCGTTACACTCTGTTCAACTAAGTCTTGCATAATGCCTACATACACATTTCTGTTTTCATTTAACATTTTTCTAATCTGGGGCTCAATTTCATCAATATAGTTATCCATATCAATGACTGCTCTTTTCTTTATTCGTTCAATTTCTTTATCATATTTCTCATCTAGTTCTTTATTAAAATTTATGTTCATCTCCTTCTCTTCTTTTCGTAAATTTTCTAACTCTGCCTGAATAGCCTCTCTTTCAGCAGTTGTATGTTCCAATCTTTTGTCTACACCTGCCATTTCGTCAAGTTTTCTTTCAAGTTCATCCTGTTTGTCATTAAAGTATTTTTTTTGTTCGTTATACTTACTTATATAATTTTTTCTCTCAGAATCATCCTTAATCTCTTCAGTATATGGAACAGTATTTTTACCAAAAACAAAATCTCTAAATCTATGAAACACTCCTTTTCTTTCAACTTCCTTAGTAGATGATTTATATGTAATTTCAACTTCTGGTGGGCAAAACGAACTTATTAGTTCTTTTTCATTTCTTTCTAACCGTTCAAGTTTATCTTTTAAATTTAAACTTTGACAACTAATCTCAATAAGCTTATCCTCGTCCTTTGCCAGATTTTTCTTTTTTTCCTCAAGCTCATCCATTTTCTTTTTTAAGTTATCTTTCATAGTATTAAAATTTTCCAATCCAGCATTAATAGAATTGGCAGATACATTTATTTTCACATCAAAAGACATACTCTCAGATTCCGTTTCATCCAATTTTTCTTCTAATGAATTAACGATATCTGTATATTGACTCTGAACAGCATCAAAAAAATTATCCTTAAAAGTTTGATCCATTTTTTTTACTACATCATTTAATTTTCTACCAATAAGATTATTTAGCAATTCAAAATAATCCCCTAATGTATCAATATTATCCAACTCATCAATATGTGATTTTCCCTGACGCCGTACATCTTCAAGTTCACTACTCAATGATTCAAGCGTATCTCTTTCAACTATTTTAATGGTTTTTCTTATTTCTCCTCTCTTCTCATTAAGCTGATTATCTAATTCAATTAATGCAGATTTTAATGTTGAAATCTGTTTCTGAAGTTTTTCCCCATCATTTTGTTTTTCTAACACAGCAATTTCTGTTTCATATTTTGAAACAGTATCTCCTAAAATAGATGATAATCTTTGCATAGGTTCTCCTATTTGCGTTACCGTCTTTTTGCTATTAGTAAGAAAATGTAATAACTTGTCTTCAAAATCAGCCATTCGTGATTTTTCTTCCAAAATGATTTTTTCCTCATCTGACACATCAAAATGATTTTGTGGATAATCAAGATTCATTTTTGATCTTGCTACTAATGCCGGATATGCTGCAACTGGTATTATTTTCGGAAGTGTTGTATCTTCTGGAAAAACCTTTTTATATGAGTCTATTAAATCCTGAATTTTCTCCTCAACTGTTTCATGTTCACTCTCTTTGATACAATCTATTTTATTTAAAACCAAAAATACTGTATCAACCTGGTCTTTTACTTTTTTAAGATATTCAAACTCAGAACGTTTCCCTGATTGTTCGGCAGAAAACATAAATATAACTGCATGTGATTTTCTTATCTGAGCATCCGTTATATCTCCTAGCCCTTGTTTCATTCCATTAAGTCCCGGGCTATCTATTAGTGTTACCTTATTTTCTAAAAATGGAGAATCAATAAATAAATCAAGGTGTTTAATATTTTCTTCTACTTTCATATTTTTATTTTTAGTACTAACATACTGAGCAACAACATCATAATCTAAAGATGACAATATTTCTGTATGTCCATCTTTAAAATATGCTATACCAGAATATTCAGATTCCGAAGAATTTCTAAGATAATTGATAGTTGCAGTTGTTTCCTTTGTATAAGAAGGCAGATATTTTTCTCTCATTAAAGCATTTAAAAATGTACTTTTGCCTGAACTAAATTCGCCTACAACAACAACCTCAAACTCACCAGATTTAATAACATCAATATTGTCCTGAATAGTATTAGCCTGCTTCTCCATTCCATGTTTTTTATAAAAATCACTTGTTTCTTCCAATACTTCTAAAACACCATCTTTGTATTTATTGTATGCTTCAAAATAATTATCCTGCATATTCTAATCCCTTTCTTATCTTCTTTATATTATTTAATTCATCTTCATAATTAATATACTTTGCATTATTTGCCTGCACATTACCTTCAATTTCATTTTTATATAAATCTATTAAAGAATTTAACCTTGTTTCATAAAACTCCGTTGTTTTTTTGCATATAATTTCACTATTAATATTAATCATATTGTCTACATAATCTCTAATTGCTTCCGCTATATCGCCATTCTCATAATTGCAATACTTTTCTAATTGAGTTATAAGACTATTTCTCAATGAATTAAGCAATTCCTGATTTGCCTTCTTTTTAAGATTCTCAAGTGTTTTCCTATCTGAATCATATTTTTGTTTATAAAACTCCAAATCCTCTTTTGCCTGTTCTTCATCAATCTTAGCTTTTTTTAATATTTTTTCAGCCCCAAAAATTCTATTTTTATCTGCATCTAGTATTGATTGAAGTTCGTCAATCTTTCTGTTGCAGGATGCTAATATTGCATCTCTTTCTCTAACCCAGGCTTTTCTTTTTGAATCATCAATCTTGGTTTTAGATACTTTTCTTTCGACTCTTTTGGGGCCAAACAGTTTATCGAATATTATTCCGAAACCTCCCCTATCTACATAATCAACCACAGTTTCATATATTATTTTCTTCTCAACATCTGGCATTACACCTAAATTTGATATTTTTATCTTTTTTTCATTTTCTGCATAATTCAAATTATATTCATGTCTAGTAAGATTTTCCTTTTCTATACTAATATTTTTTTCTTCTTTTAATCTTATAATCTGAACTTCATTTACTTTCTTTCGTGCTTCGGACTCTTTCCTCATAGTTTCGGTTAAAACAGATTCAGCAGCTAAAACATCAGCATCCGTTTTTTTTATTCCCTTTTTTATTTTAAAATCAATACTTTGTTTGTCTGTATTCATATGCCCATCTTTTAAATACTCTTGTATTCTTATCAAAATATTATTAAGGATATCATTTAAACAATATAGCATATTATTTTCTACATAATCATATACCTTGTCCACATCTACTTTCACTTCAACATCTAATTCATCAGTCTTAACATAATTTTCTAGTTCTTCGTATCTTTCAAATGTCATGAGTTTTTGAGTATACTTATTCTTAATTTCTTCTAAAGTTATACGTAAATACTCTTTAAACTCTCTTCTTATAGAACCGCATTCACTATTAGCATAATTAATTACTTTTTCTTTATTTTTCTTTGAAATTTCTATGAAAAATTCCAGTCTGTCTTCCATTACATGAATTTTTTTGTCACTTCCTTCATTACTTCTTAAATAATCAATTTTTTCTTTACGCTGTTCTAAATCTTCTATTGCAGAATCTAAAATATTAGCAATCATGTGTCTGACACGTTCTATCATTAATTTATCAATTGTAGAATTATTAATGTGTTTTTGAATATAAGATTCTACTGATTGCATATTAGAATCGTCATATAATTTCTGTCTTTCGGACTCACTTATACTATCTGTATCTCCCTGATAAAGTTTTTGAATAGATATATCTTTTCCAGCCAATCCCTTTAATGCTGAAACCCCAAATATTTCATAATTAATTTCATCCTCCAAAAAAACATCATTTTTAAGAAATTTATCTATTTCCTCCTTTTTTTCTTCAACAGTTTCACCTTCAGAAGTTTTTAACTGATCAATAAAATTTATTATAAAGACAAAATTTTTCTGATAATATGACATCTCTTTTAGAATAATTTTATCAGTCTCCGCAAGTCCTCTTATGCCAACCAAATATATACAAAAATCTGCCCTTTTCACCTCTTCAAGAGTTAATTCCCTATGTCCATCAGCCATTCCATTAAGTCCAGGAGTGTCTACAAGTATAATATCTACAGAAGGATCCATAAAATCCGTATAATAATCCACGCTCTTAATAGTATTTACGACATTTGTCACTCTCGATTTTGTTGTTGTATAATCAAGTAATTGGGAATCATCTTCTAAATGTTCCACTTTCCCATCACTAAAAATCACATCACAAGAATGCCATCTTTTATCTTCTCGTCCAACATTATGAATATTAGTTATAGTTGCTGTAACTTCCTCTGTTGCATGTAATAATAAATCTCGTCCAATAAGAGCATTTATAAATGTTGATTTTCCTGTACTAAACTCACCTACTAATGCAATTCTAAAAGGCTTTTTTTCAAATGCTTTCTCTATATTTTCTATTGAATCTTTGTAAAATCCGTCTGATATTAAAAATGAACAATCTTTTATCTGTTCAATTATTTTCTCTAAATCTTCTCTATTCATTATCATTAAACTCCTATAATCAATGGTAATATAAATCAACTTTAATGCTTATTCATTCCACCACTTCCACATTCTCTCCCTGACTCCTCAGCCACACATTAATCCCCTCGCCGAATACCTCAGCGGATATTGTGTATACGCCATCCTTTTTATCAAGAATCCTTGCTGTAGGGAGGCGGTCAAGGACTGCCTCAATGCTTCCGCCCTTGTATCTGAATTTGATTTTCTGGAGCTTGCCGCCATACATGAACTGTACTCTCTTGCGGAATTCTCCCTCTTCAAATCTATCACTGTAAGGTATCTTAAAATGCTCATCAAGTACCTTATATCCAGCTATCCTGTCAATTCTGTAGATTGTTGGAAACGCATCATCTATCACTTGAAAATTCGCCTTAATTTTTTCATCATCTATAAATGCTGTAAGATAGAAGTAGAATTCTGAAAACATTATTGCAACCGGCTTTACTCTCCGCTTAACCACTTTATTATTAGTACTTTTCTTATATTCAAGTTCCAGATAATTGCAATTTCTTATTGCAAGTCCAATATCCCACATCTTATCTACAAACTCTGATTTGTTTGTCAGTTCTATGTAATGGAACTCCTCATTTTTAATTAAATCCTGTACTATCGCTTTCCCCTCTTGTGGTGCACAACGGTCAACCAGTATGTCAAGAATATGTTGCATCTCATTCTTGGTAAATGCCCTGCTGTCCAGCAGTATCTTGCATATTGCGAGTATTTCACTGTTTGTCAGCTTTGTTTTGTATATCTGATTGAGATAATGTCCGCCTTTCTTCTTGTCATATTCAATCGTATTGATTACTCCGCTTTTCTCCGCTTCCTGTTCAAAGAAATTATTAATTGCACTTATATCCCGCTGGATAGATCTTGATGATACTCCATATCCCGCAGCTTCAATTTCCTTGTCAACTACTTCTCCTTCCATAAAACGTTGATACAAGCTTAATACACGGCTTACTTTATCATTGTAGTCATTCTCCATAAGTAACTCTCCTCATTTCAGTAAGATAATGTAATGCAATATTTCACAATTTAAACTGCTAATATTTTAGCACTTTATTGTAAAAAATGCTAATATAAATTCAGTTTTTGTGAATTTTTATGCAACATTTTCACAAATATAAGTTCTAATATTAATTCTCTATACAATAAGTGAAAATATATTAAATCCTGTAATCACATATATCATATACAACAACATAACCACGAATAAAAACAGGTAAACAATTGCCAGAATTGGATATCCTATGCTTCTTAACTTTATAAGCCTGCATTCTTCATAATACTCTTCGTAATTAGCATATGGATTCTTTTCTTCTTCCGGTAATTTATCCCACACCTGTCTTGAGTTATATCTGATATTGAATAGATATGGTCTTTTCAGATATACATAATCACTCTCGTTATCATTTTCAACATTATTATTGTCACTCATCTTGTGCCTCCTCATTTTGCTTCTCTTTTATGTTTAAATGATATCAGACAGGTTGGACATCATATGTCTTAGTGTCATATTTTGTCTTTTTATTTTAAAAAATATTTTTATTGTCCGTGGCTAATTTTGTTTTAGTTGTAGATAATTATATCATCAGCCAATCAATATTACAATTATGTGTATTGTATTTATCATCTTTATAGTGAGGAATTTCATGAAGGATATTGATTTTGAAAGTATTGGAAAGAAGTTAAAAGAAATACGCTTATCAAAAGGGTTGCCACAAGACGCTGTTGCCAGTGCCGCTGAGGTCAATACTTCTCATATAAGCAATATTGAAAATAACCGCGTGAAAGTTTCCCTGCCTACACTTATCTATATATGTAATGCACTAGGTGTAACTGTGGATTATGTGTTATCTGGTGAATATACTGGTGATTATTCTTCAATCGACAGGGAAATCATGAAAGAGATCCAGTCTCTTTCTGATGAAGAAAAGGAACGTGTCTTAAGGGTTGTGCGTGCCCTCAAGTAATCTCACTGCATAGTTAAATCCTGCCATGAAGCTTTCTTTTTTCGCAACTTCAGCAACTGCCATATATTTATCACGCTCACATTCATAATCGCTCCATGTTGCCAGTTCTTTGAACTGCATCAGCTCATGAGCAATCTGCTTTTCTACTAATTCATCCACATTTTTCATTATATCTGTCTGACTTACAAGCATGTTATATAATCCTTCTAATTCGTTCTGCATAATTATTCCATCCTGTATATAATTTATGGTGTTCCAGCTGCCTACATAATTACTCCCAGCCTATTTCCTTTAAATAATACCAGTTATGTCAGACACTTATTGTCATATTATTTTATTTTATAAAAAATCAGGCTTTGGATTTCTCCTCCGCCTGATGCATCATCCATTTAATTAATCTTCACTACATATTGAGCATCCATATATTCAGCAATTGCATTTGATAATAACTCTGCAAATCTTTTCTGTACATATTTTACATTCGTATTATGCTCTTGTTCGTTATCATCAGGATTTCTAAAAGATAAATTCAAAATATTATCTTCCACATTTTCTACCCTGAGTGGTTTAATCCATGTACTCATCTGTATATCCTGAATATTATATTCTGTCTGAAGAACTAATAATATTGATTTCCAGTTATTTTGGATATTAGCAACAGGACTATCTTCTATGCTGTCCGTATCATATTCCTCCTGCACCTCATTATAATCTTCTTCCTCGTCTTCATCTTCATCATAGTCGTCGCTTCTCAGCTTATCCTCATAGTAATGCATTTTTGCATTTGCAACTGCTCCTTCAATATTAGCTTTCACATTAGCCCAGAAAAATCCCATAATAAATGTCTCCTTTCATCTGTACATAAATCGACTGTAAATACAGGTTGTTTGTATATTAAGAATAGCATTCAAGTCAGACATATTGTGTCTATACAATTTTTTATGCTTACAAATTATAAAAAATCAGGCTTTGGATTTCTCCGCAGCCTGATTTCGATTCTATTAATTCAATTCAATATTATCGCTAGACCCACTAATCAGCCTTATTATCTGATTTTCGTAGGTTTATTTTATTTCCCAAATCACATTTAATTGTGCGAAAACCCACTAATCAGCAAATCCGTATTGCTTGAGTAGGTCTTTTTCAGCTCTTAAATTGATAAGCATTATGTTTTGCATCTATTTTGCTGCTAATTCACCTACTATTCTTAGTATTATAGCAAAATTAGTGGGTTTATTATGAATTTTCATCTTTAAGGCGACTGCAATTCACCTACTATTCTACCCATATCTAACTATTTCGTAGGTCTTGACAAATTTATCATGCATTCCTGATGACATATCTTTCTTTCGTAGTTCATTTATCATGCATTCCTGATTACTTATCTTGCAATCATATCTCACTTATCATTCTTTCCCAACCAGCTTTTCCTGCTAATGCTTTCCGGTCGCAGCATTTCTAACTCAAAACAGTTTTTTAACACAGCCAGCTCTATACAATCAATTCTTACGCTTATTCATCAGCCTTTTTCTCTTGCCACCTCAAACTCCTGCTTTATCTGTGCAAGAAGCTCAGGATTAACAAGAACATCGCATATTGAATCAGCCATTATCTTTGCTGCATATACTATGGCATTATGCGCCGCATCACTCTTTCCTGCTTTAAGATAGGCTTCTGAATGTGGCTGTGCATCCTTGTCTGTGAATGCAATTCTTATACATGAGCCTGGAACTTCATATAACACATTGCCAAAATCTGTTGAACCAGTCCTTTCGCGTGGTGGTGCGATTGATGGGGCATTCTCATATGCTGCATTTGCCATAAGCAGATCATTGACCTTATGGCACACAACCTTGCTTTTGAATGGAAGGTCTCTCTGAACCTCATATGTTGTTCCAGTCATAAGCGCAGCTCCTTTTAAAATGTTATAGAATCTCTCTACAACTTCATCAAGGTATTTCGTGCTGTATGAGCGGAGTGTATATTCTGCAACAGTAAGATCCGGAACTACATTTGGAGGACCACCTGCATTACGGATTGTGTAATGCATTCTTGTGTCATCTTTAACATGCTCTCTTAACATCTCAATTGCATGGAATGATAATAACGCTGCATCAAGTGCGCTGCGTCCTTCTTCTGGACTTATTGCAGCATGGCTTTTTACTCCGTGGAATGTTACCACGAAATTCTCGAGTGCCATACATTTTTCATCTACTGATGTATTAGGCGAACCATGAGACATAAATGCAAGGTCAAGCTCTTTCATATAACCTTTATCGAGCATAATTATCTTACCGCCAAGAGTTTCCTCTGCCGGAGTTCCATACACAACAAGCCTGCATGGATAATCCTGAAGGCAGTTCTTTACTGCAATTGCTGCCCCTATTCCAGCAGGTCCCTGAAGATGATGTCCACACGCATGTCCGATTTTTTCAAGAGCGTCATATTCAACAAGAATTCCAATCACCGGGCCGTCACTTCCATTATCCCATGTTGCCCTGAATGCTGTTTCAAGTCCTGTTCCACGCTCTACCACAAATCCTTCTTTTTCAAGATAACTGCACAATATATCAGATGTCTTGTACTCTTCCCCGCTTATCTCCGCAAGGTCGAATATCTCATCTGACATCTGGCATAAATCTTCTTTATAGCTGTCGATAACCGCTCCAAGCTGCTTCTTAATATCGTCTGACATAATATCTGCTCCTAATCAATTCTAATATCCAATCATTAATGCACCAAGCATAAACAGACATCCAAGTGCTGTCCATATAAGGAACAGAGGCATCATGAACTTAAGCCATTTACTGTATGGAATCTTTGATACAGCAAGATATCCCATAAGTGATGATGACATTGGAAGTACTGAGTTAGAGAATCCGTCTCCTAACTGGAACGCAAGTACTGATGTCTGTCTTGATATTCCTACAAGGTCTGAAACCGGCACCATAAGTGGCATTGTAACTGCTGCCTGACCTGTTCCTGACACGATTACGCAGTTAATAAGTGACTGACATAAGAACATACCAACAGCCTTAATTGAATCTGGCATAACATTTACAATATTAACAATTCCGTACACGATAGTATCAAGAATATTGGCATCACTTAATATTACCTCAACTGTACGGGCAATTCCGATTATAAGACATCCTACAATAATGCCTTTAGCACCTTCTCCGAATTCTCTGGCAATTCTGCTAGGACCGTAACCGCTGATAAATCCGCATATTACACCCATAAATATGAACAAACCTGACATTTCTTCAAAGTACCAGCCCTTCTTTGAAAGACCATATATAAGTATTCCAAAGCCGAGTGCCATAACAACAAGAACTGCAATCTGTCTTACCGTAATTGAATCTGTTGCATTGTCAAATGTGTACTCCTGATCTTCAGGAATTCCATATATTACGCTTTTTTCAGGATGTGCTGCAACCTTTCTTGCATAGCAGATTATGTATGCGCTTGTAGCAGCAAGAAGCACAACAAGAATAAATACTCTGTAAGCCATTCCTGAGAACAACTGCAATTCTGCTATATCCTGCGCAACTCCTACATTGAACGGATTAAGTAATCCGGCTGTGAATCCAACCGCTGCACCGAGTGCAATCATTGCTGTTCCTGTAACTTTATCAAGCCCTAAGAATAACGCAAGTGTAATTCCGATAGGAACGAATATCATAACCTCTGATGACATTCCCATTGTGAATCCGAATATAGAAAATAATGTCAAAAATACAGGAATTACAACATATTTGTGCTTAGAAAATGTCTTAGATAACTTCTTGCATAACGCTGTAAGTGCACCTGTTGATGTAATTACCTGAAAAGCTCCGCCGATTATCAGCATAAATGTGATTGTTGACGCTGATTTAACAATTCCGGTATAGATTGCTGAAGGAATCTTTAACGGATTAAGCGGACTAGATGCTATTCTGTGATAACTTCCAGCTTCAACTAAAGTCTTGCCTGTTGCTGCATCTTTAAATCTTGTGAATTCACCTGCCGGCACAATATATGTTGCCGCTGCAGCAATAAGAATAATTACCACAAGTATTACAAATGTATGTGGCGTTTTCCATTTTTTCTTTGCTTTTGTTTCCATGAACTTTTTCTCCCATAACAAATTTATATTTTTATACATTTTAATATAAATCATACTAAAAATAAAATTGTATGTTTTTATCGAAAGTATAAATCTAATTTATAGTTTTGATTGATTGATACATTTTAATTATGTATAATTATTACATTATGATTGCAACATGCACTATTTTAGAAAGGGAATTCATATGATTACTGAAAAAGATATGCAATATGTTCTTACAATTGCTAATTACGGAAATCTTACCAAAGCCGCCAATGCTCTGTTCTTGTCGCAGCCGGCTTTGAGTATACATCTTAAGCAGCTTGAAACTTCACTTGGCATACAGCTTTTTGAAAGAAAAGGCCGCCGTATGATTCTTACATATGCAGGCGAGGAATTCGTGAAATCTGCCAGAGATATTACTATGAAATGCTTTGAGCTTGAGGACCGCATGATTGATATTGGCAAAAATGTAGCTGTTAAACTCCGCATTGGTTACATGGTCCGTCAGGTTGAGTCTCTCTTTCCATCTGTTATGACTGCATTTAACAGACTGTATCCACAGTCAGTTGTATATGCCATTGACGGACATCTCTCAGATCATGAAGAACAGCTTATTGCCGGAGACCTTGATATGTTCTTTGGATATAACAGTGTGAGCAACACCAGACTTTCCTATGAAACCATATATGAAGACTGTCTTGTTGCCATTCTTCCCAAAAGCCATCCTGCTGTATCTTTCGCAGAGTCTAAAGAATCATGCATCTATCCATGGCTTGATCTTGCACATGTACGAAAAGAAAGATTCATCCTGCAGCACAGCAACCAGAGTATAAGACAGCTTGAAGAAGACGCCCTTTTCTATGCTGATGTCCTGCCAGAGCTTACCTATAAGATAAGCAGTATTGACGCAGGAATCCGACTTGCTGAACAGGGATATGGAATTGCATTTACACTAAACAGTTATCTTACTTCAATGAAGCTTTCACCTGATTCAGTTGTATTACAGGTTGGCGACCCAGACATGCGTATACCATTCTCCGCCGCCTTCCGCAAGGAAGATGAAAATCGGAAAGAACTGAAAGAATGGATACGGCTGACTAAAGAGCTTGTTTCCAGGCAATAAAATAACCGGCTGATACTGCATTTAGCTGTACCAGCCGGTATCTTAATATTATTCAATTATAATACTTCTACAAGCTCAATCCTGAAATTCAGTTCTTTTCCTGCCATCTCATGATTAGCGTCAAATGTAATCTCAGTATCAGTTAAAGCAGCAACCCTAGCTGGGAATGGCTGTCCATACATATTCTGAAGATATACTTTATCATCAACTTTAAGTTCTTCTGCACCAGGAAGCTCACTTATAGGCAGTGTTATGAAAGCTCTTGGATCGGCTTCTCCATACGCCTCCTCTGGCATAAGATGAACATCAATAACGTCTCCGACATTCATTGTTGCAACAGCCTTATCAAAGCCCTGAATCATCATTCCTGCTCCACAAGTAAATTCAAGCGGTTCACCTCTGTCGTAAGAAGAATCAAACTGTGTTCCATCATTAAGAGTTCCTTTATAATGAACCTTTACCTTCTTTCCCACATTTGGTCCTTCAAATGATGGTGTAAATGTACCACAGCCACCGCCGCAGCCGCCACAACCACTACCACAGTCTGATTCACCTTCATCACTTCCACAATGTCCGCAACCTGACTCTTCATCTTCATGGCTTCCACAGTGCCCGCAGCCATGACCTTCTTCATGATCGTGATGATGGTCGCAATTAACTCCTGCTGATGTTAAATCGCCATTAAGATATGCCTCAACTGCTGCATCTGCTTCTCCATCTGCTCCTGAATATACATCAATTCCAGCTTCTGAAAGTGCTGTGACTGCACCGTTACCAATTCCGCCACATATAAGAACATCTACACCTTTATCCTTAAGAACAGCTGCCAATGCGCTATGACCAGCTCCATCAGTGCCAATTACCTCTGCACGGACAATATTCTTTCCTTCTGCCTCATAAATCTTAAAGCTCTCAGAATGTCCGAAATGCTGAAAAATCTGACCATTCTCGTATGTTACTGCTATTTTCATTAATAATCCTCCTGATTAATATTTATTCTCATACAACGTATGAAAAATCATTTCAAAATCTTAAACAACTAAAACTCAATATTCACCGAACCATTTGCATATTTCATATAATCAAAAAGCTTAGACGCCGTAAGAAGTTCAAGCGGATCTCTTTCTATATCATCTTCCTCAAATATCTTTGCCACTTCCTGTATTTCCGGATTAGAAAGAGAATTCATATATTCTCTCAGTTCAACTATCGGCATATTAAAAAGTTCTTCTTTGCTCTTCATAAATTAAAATCTCCCTCCAATATCTATTCCGAACGGCCTGTGAATATTACCTTGCCGCTATTCCACAATTCTGCTGTTCTTTTAGCTGCATCAAGCCTGTCTTCATCATTTTCAAACCTAAATGATGCTGACTGACAGCCGCAATCCATACACATCACATAATAAGAGTGATCTTCCTCTTCTAATATAGAAGGTCCAAAACATCTTGGACAATCCTGCAGATCAATCATTTCATAAATTTCCATGCTGCAACTCCTTGTAATAATAATCTGATTATCATTTAATTTTACATTCTATTAGGGATAGAAATCAAGTGGAAATCATTATATATCTTACATATTTACACATATTTTATGAATTATACACCTTCAGCAGATTCATTAAATCATTAATCTCCTCCGCAATCTGCTTTCCGTTATCAGTATCCTTTACAAACACCCGCTGCTTTTCCACATAAACAACCTGTGATTCAGACTCAATATCCCTATTACTATTAATTGCCATATTAATACTCATAAACGGATGATGTTCTTTAATCTTCATTCCATGCGAATTATAAATAAGTGTATAACCAGCTATTCCTGTGGCAGCATGATATCCTTCGCAGAAACCGCCATCTATAACAATAAGTTTTCCACCAGCCCTTACAGGGTGCTGCCCCTCTTTTGTCCTGACAGGAGTATGTCCATTAATAATGTGTGCATTCTCATTATAAAGATTAAACTCCCTTAAAATCATTTTACAGATTCTTTCATTTTCATACTGAACATAGTATGGATTCTTATCCTCTTCGATTGCCTTCTTATAGTCAGCATTTCTATCCTTGTCGAGGAACGTTCGTTCAAATGTTTTGATACACCTTCCAGTCACTGGTGATAATATATTACTCCACAGAAACCACATAAAATCAACTGCATCTGAATCACCGGTTCTTGCCTGCCTTACCATTGACTCGCAATAATCAAGATACTCACGACCTGAATACGACTTGCAATCCACAACAATTCCATCAAACACCCCTTGTTCATCAAGTGGCACACAACCATGAAATAGAAGATTTCCATTATGAATCTTATAAATGCTGCCTTTGTCATATAGAAAATTGATATGCCTCTCAAGCGCCATACTGTTAATGAAATCTGCCCTGAATCTCCCCATCAGAAACATTTCTTCCATAGTAAGCTCATATGGATTATTCATGTCAACAGTTGGAAATTCATTAGTATTAAGAAAATAATCCTTATCCCCTATTCTTACTGTTCCTTTATCCAGATTCATCTTATCCAACAGAAGTCTTCCTTCCATTCTGTATTCCGGGTGTCTCTTAATAAGCTGCCCTTCAAGCTTGAATAAAATCACAGAAATAGCTTTATAGACTGCGTCATCAACATTTTTATCTGAATATGTATTAACTGCGAACTGTAGAAGAAATCTTAGGCTTATTCCATAACCATTCTCAAGAATTGACATAGTTTTGTACTTAATATTATTCCTGACCACAAGTGCCATACACACCGGATTGCCACAAAAAGCTCCCATCCACAATATGTCATGATTTCCCCACTGGATATCAACGCTGTGATGTTCCATCAGAAGATCTAATATCTTATCTGCATGTGCTCCTCTGTCATATATGTCCCCAAGTATATGAAGATGGTCCACAGCCAGTCTTTTAATCAGATCAGTAAGAGCAACAAGAAATTCATCGCCATTATGAAGGCTCAGAATTGTTTCCATAATCTGTCTGTGGTACACACTCCTGTTGTCATCTTCATCCTTCTGCGCATGAATAAGTTCATCAATGATATATGCAAAATCCACAGGCATTGCTTTTCGCACCTTGGATCTTGTGTACTTAGAAGACAGAAGCTTTGCAATCTGAATCAGCTGGTTAAGTACATTTCTGTACCATTCATCATTCACCTTATTCTCATCCATAAGTATAGAAAGCTTCTCTCTCGGATAATATATCAGAGTGCACAGCTCCTGCTGCTCATATACAGTAAGTTCATCTCCATACAGCATCGCTACCTTCTCCCTAATTACTCCCGAACAATTATTAATTATATGGTAAAATGCATCATATTCCCCATGAAGGTCACTCATAAAATGCTCTGTTCCTTTTGGCAGATTCATAATTGCATTCAGGTTAATAAGTTCGCGGTAAACTGACTGTTTTGTGGGATATTTTTCCTTTAATAACTTTAGATATTTATCGTATTCCTTCATGGGTTCTCCTTTTATCGTGTATTTGCGGTTTAAATTTCAGCTTTCAAACTTTTTAATTTCATACGATTATTATAGGAGATTCATGTATAAAACACAATAATAACTAAGTCCGAGACAATGTCCCATATTTTTCTTTATATCTCATACTCTCTATTCAATTCATAGGTTTGGTAAAATTAACAAAAGGAATATTATATGTTCCATATTTTGAAGCTGATGTTACTTGTGCCACAATCGGTCTTAAATAAGATAATAACAATGATGGAGCATTATGATTCAACAATCTATCAATCATATTATCATCTAATTCATCATTCCATCTAAAGTTAGCCCCTTCTATAGCTTTTATGTAAAATGGAATATCATCATTCTTTTCTCCTATTTCAATATCCAACTCAACTATTGCTTCATTTAAATTTTCTTTCTTGGCAACTTTAACAGACATATTCATTCTAATCTGTATTTTAGTATCTTTTTCTCCATTAAAATTCTTATTAATCCAAAATACAAACCTGATAATGCCGGATTGGTAAACTGAAATGCACTTTCCATACTATACTCCTCTATGCTGCATATGATAAATACCCACTATCTTCTGGCTTTCCATAACAATCATTATTACTAACAACCCATGTTAAACCATTATTCTGCTCCTCATTATTATAAAAAACAGTATCAACATTTACATCAATAGTAACTTCTATATTAAATTTCTTTTCTTCTTTGCCAATTTTGTCCAAAAAATCCAAATGTAAATCCGCAATATCAGCCACAAACCCATTATTTGTATCTGTAATATGAATATTTTTTTCAATAGATGCAAGTATTTGAGAATTTGAATGTAAAGAATCCATTGATGGTCTAAATAAATTATTAACAAAATTAATTGAATCCTCTCCTGATAATATAATTGTGTCAACAACTTCACTAGCCATATAAACAATCTCCTTTAATCATATTTTACTATCTAAATATTCTTTCAATTGATTCATGTGATTCATACAGTCAAAGTACATAGCTTCTGTCGTTCCATCCTGTAAATCTAATATGTACAGCAGACAATTTACTATTATTTATCTCTTTACTATAATCGGATATTTCTTCTGGAAAATCTTCAAGTTTAATTTCCCTAAACATAATTTGATAATAGCCTAAAATAATATCTTTATACATTATACTATATGTATAAGCATTTTGAACAATGCGAGGATAATATGATTCTATTATATAATTATTTATTGATTCAATCCCACAATCAAATATAGCATCTTCAACTTTATTATCAACTTCTATAAATTGTAACTTACCAATATACTTCCTTATATAAACAACATATAAAATAAAACAAGTCCATCATCAAAATAAAACTTGGTCAATTCTATTTTAACATATTAACATTGTCCCTTTATAGCATCCAAATACCCCATCAGCCTTTTCTGCTGTTCATTACTTAACTGCTGATAAGACTCTACCAATACACCTATATCTGTTCCTTTGCTTATTACATATGTATCATTAGTACGGCTTCTGTTTCCTGTATGTTCAGCACCCGACAACAAATCATAAGGTGTTACTTCAAGTACTTCACATATAATTAGAATCTTATCACTGACCGGATTAGTTCTCTTCTTTTTCCAATCGCTAATTGAACTTTCTGCTATACCTGTTCTTACAGAAAATTCTTTCTGGCTCATTCCTTTTTCTTTTAGTAATTCAAAAATTCTATCACTGATTGTTTTCATCACATTATCCTCATATTCGTAATAAACTTATAGTTAACTTTGTTTAGTAAGTATAGCATTATCATTTCACTTTGTAAATACGAATTTATATGTTTATAAGAATTATTAACATCTGACAGCTTCTGCACGCTCTTAATATCCGTTTTCTATTGATACATATATCCTCACCAATCACGCAATCAATCTTTGAATAAAAATGTAAATTTTTCTAAAATCGAACACATTGCTTCATAAAATTCATCCATATCTTTAGCCTGAGTCAGACGATTCAACATCACTTCACCATATGCTACGAGCAGTTCTACATTTTAATCTTTGCTTTTCTAATCACTTTTGCTTTCCTTGCTTTCTACCACAAGTTCATTATTAAAGAAATACTGATTAACTAATTTCCAGAAGTGAAGTCCTGCACTGGTATCCTCTGTCCATAAATATTTCATATCACAGTTCCTCTTCCAATGTTATTCTGTTGTTATCAAACTTCAGCTCCTTAAAACTCTTATCAGATACGTTGAGTCCGTCACAATTCCGCAGGAAAAGCATATACTGATTTGATAATTCAAAATTAATGAATCTCCTGACATCATCATTAATCAGACAATCTGCATTATCTATCACAATAAAACTATTTCTACACTGTTTGATTGCTTCTAAAAAATCATCTGATTTGTAATTAAATAGCTTGATTGCCTTATATTCATCTGTCAATCTTATATCTTCAAGCATTTCATAAAGTACTGTTTTGCCGGTACCACTGTCTCCACCAACAAGAGTAATCCTATCATCAAATGTCAAATCATATGAAAATGGAGCTGCTTTAAATGTAATATTCCTATAAATCATCTGCTTCTCTCCTTTCATATTCCTTACTCCACCATGCATTATACCCTCTGCCACCAGTAACTATATCTGAATCATTAAATCTGATTTTTGCATCATCCGGAATATCAAAAAGTGTTGGTCTTGACATATAAATTTTTATATTATCCATAGTAAATATGATTCTAAGTACATTGGGACCACATTCCTCAACATTTACAACCTTGTCAGGATGCTTCACAATATTAAGTAATGTCTTACAGCCAGATGACAAATTACGGATTGTGCCCAAGCCATATTTTGTTTCAATATGCTTATCTGGAGTGAGCTTTGCTTCATCTATCTGCTGAATTAAATAAATCTCTTTTTTGACATTTCTTCATTGCCTGTATTTAAATTGAAATACAAATCATTTTGAAATATCCAATCTTTCGAATCACTTTTCTGTGTACATATATCTATCATATGATGCAACTCCTTTATTCAATTCATCGTTAAAATCTTCTATTACTATGCAATTAATCGCAGCATAAAAAACGTTAATAAATCATATAAAATATTATAGAATATTGATATATAAAACACAATAATTCCTGTATAGCTTTAAACTGACTTTGAATAATTATTGAATATAAATTAAAACTGTTATATTAAATTATTACCACTGAAGTATCTTCATGCCACTTGAACTGCATTCCTTTATTATGGCTGCCCACTTTTTAAGATTGTGCTGTGTTTTCAGCTCCTTAACGTTCAATAATTATAACCTCCTGAAAAATTTGTGATAGTTGTACGAATAAATATTGATGACAATGGAACACATACTGTTAATACAATTAAGGACAGTAACATACGCATACAGACTGATTATAATATATTGTCTAAATATCTTAAGGGCTGTTTTAAGGAAATTCCTTGGAAAAATATGAATATTGCTTTTTCTAGATTTAATAGTCAGCCTTAATAATAGAACTGCAGTTATCACAATTATTATGATAACTGCAGTTGTTATAATTACTTATTCTGCTCTTCTAAAATTTTCTTCAATCTCTGCACTTATGCCTGCAACTCATTGTTTTTCTCTTTTATTTCCCCTTGTATCTTTCCATGCAAATTCTCCCAAGCATCTATCAATTCACTTTTATTGTCAACATACCACGCCTTAATTTCTGAAAGCATTGATGAAGTCCATTTCTTATTTCCATCTTTATATAACTTTCCATCATTTAATCTAAATACAGCCTCATATTCATTATTTAACACATGAAAATGGGGCGGATGGTAATCAAATTCTTTGGCTCTTACCTGAACCAGATATTTATCCAAAACCGTCCATTTTTTTATTTCCTGCTCTTTATCCCAATAATGAATATTATATACATTATCAATGTGATATTCCTTATCCTTAATTTCTCCCACATCTACAATTACAGAAAGGAGCTTATGTCTATATTGAGGGTGAGTAAAAGATATGATACTTCCTTCATTGTCTAATGCTAATACAAAGCTGTTTACTTTTTCAAAATTACAACTATATTCTTCATCAAACTTATATTCTTTTATATTAATTTCATAATTATCATCCTGATTCCAATATGGTTCATCAAAAAAACACTTTGAAAGCTGACTTTTAAATCTTGATATAGCTGGAATTCTTTTTTGTTTTAACACCTCATACAATGAAATATCATTACATACTTTTGCATTCCACAAATTATCCTTCTTATATATAAGATTTCCCTCTTCGTCATAAATGCGCTTCAATACAGGAATTGTTTCTTCAATTAATTTATCAGTAAAATCCTCAATATCATTAAATTGTCCTCTTAATGAATATTCATTGAAATAGTATTTTGACATCCTTTATCCCCTTAAAAACCTATAAACCTAACATCTTATCAAGATCCAAATCAAACTGATCAAATAAATCATTCAAACTCATGGCTTTATTTTCTCCCGTAATACTGCCGTTCGCACCAAATATTATTGAATTGCTTTCTGTTTCATATCTATCGTTTAATGCAAAGAAATTAACAGAAATATCATCTCTATTAACCTGTGAAGTAGCAACACCTGCTCTTAAACCATTAAATATATGATCACTATGAGTTTCAACAAATATCTGTCTTTTAGCCTTACTTATAAAATATAAAAAATCACACAGCCTTGACTGTGCTTTAGGATGAAGATGAATCTCAGGGTTCTCAATAATTATAATAGAATCCTTTTCTGATCCCAAACATGTAATAATAATACTAATTAGATAGCTTATTCCAGAGCCAACATTAACCGGTCTGCAATACAAAGCTTCTGATGAAGCATTTGCTGGATTATTGTTATATTTTACCTGTAAATAATTTGTTTTTTTTATATCGTTAATTGAAAGTTTCATATCAACAATATAATATAACCAATAATTAACCTGCTCTAATAAGCTACTTGTTATACTACTATCCTTTACAAGTAATTCTTCATCTATATTTTCTCCTTCATTCTTTAGCAAATAAGCAAGTGAATATTCCCCATCAATACCAAAATCTTTCTCATCAACCATATTCTTCGAATAAATATCATTAACTCCTATTCTGTGGCATGACAAGTAATGGAATTTATTAGATGAATACATAAAGGATTTACTATTTTTACCTATTTTTTTATGTTCACCGTTTGAATTCAAAAAATAAATATCAATATTATAAGTATCTCTTTCTTTGTCTTCTATATATTCCACCACTTCTGTCTGATTTGTATCAGTTTGGGTAACTTCAATTTTTATAGAATTATTCGGTAAAGAATAATTTCTTACCTCCCTAAAATCGCCTAAGGAAATATATCTTCCATTTAATTTGTGTTGTTTTAACAATAATAAAGCCTGTAAGAAAGTTGACTTTCCTGAAGAATTAGTTCCAACAAATAAATTTAACTCCTTACAATCAATTTTCATTTCTTTTATAGACTTCATTGCACTCACATTAACTGACTTAATCATCTATAACCTCCCTACTTAATAAATCAATCATTTCAAATCGGCTCTTAACATTAATGGCATTATCACGCCCATTCCCAATAGTACCTAAAAACTCATTACTTTTAATCATTTTCGTTAACAACTGTTTAACCTTGTTGAGATTAACTTTTTTACCTCTTATCAAAGACATAAAATACATAGTTGTCTCAAATATATTCATATTAATAGGATGAGACGATTTAAGCTCTCTTCTAAATGCATTACTACCATAAATCACATATGAAAGATGCAGACAATCTATTGAAATTCTTTTTAAATCATTAAGGAACTCCTCTGAACTATTATTCAAATTTCTTAATGTGATTTCTATCAATTGATCTAAGTCACCTGAATATTCATAATCACCTAATAAGCGATTGAAAAACATATAAAATGATATGAATCTGCTCATTAAATATGACCCTTTCATTCTAGTATCTTTTCTATATTGGATACGAGTTACCATTTCAAATTCATCAGTTCTTGTTATATCATCTATAAGTTCAAGACCTCTTCCATGATACAGTGCATTACGTATTTCCTGTTTATTCAGTTTTGTTCCCCCTCTGTTTACACGGTCAAATATATCAAATAGAATAACATCTGGTGTCGGGGGCAATATTACATGCGAATACACCTGATAGTCTTCTAGCTGTGACTGATAAATTCCATATTCATCCTCAAGATTCTTAAATTTCATCCCATTCAAAAATGGCAATATATTCAGATTCTTTAAAGCAAACTCATTATTAAGATAATCAAATAAAGTTGATAACCGCTGTTTTCCGTCAACCACCACATAATCTGAATTAGTCTGCTGTTTAAAATAAAAAATAGGTAACGGTAATCCCATTAATATACTTTCTATAAGTTCTGATTTCTGCTTTGGTTCCCATACCTTTCTTCTTTGGAAATCAACATCCAATATAAGCTGTCCTTTCTTATATTTTCGATACAACTCATATACCGAAAAGTCCTTTTTCGTAACCCTGACAGATTCAAATATCGGTAAATCATTCTTTCCAGAGAAAACTAAAGTATCTAATTCTTCTTCATTTTCTAGCTGTATTTCGTTATCCTTAATCATATCACTCATGCCTGCTTCTCCTCTGGACTATTGACTATTTCCTTTAGTATATGTTATTTTCATGAATTATACAACCGAATTCCTATCAAATAACATCAAAGATTGAAGCTATAGCGTTTTTAAAAGTTATAATATAAAATTTGAGACGTTTATATAATCTCTACTCCTTAAATTCATATTGTTCCACAATATCCGCCTTACTCTTCATACGTTCTGGTGTTATAGCTTTTCCATTAAATCCAAATGACATGCGTATAACCTTATGAATATTCCATGCATTTACAGGAGGTATAAATTCCTTATCTTCAGCAAAGTACTTACTAGCTGGCATATAAGTTACCCCTCTGACCTTTGTCTGGACTACATAAGGATAAATATACACCAGATATTCCCTATAATTATTCAGGTCATTACATAAATCCAGTTTTATATAATCTTTTAATCCTTCAAAAAACATTCTGGAATATAACACTTCATAAATTTTACGTTTTAATATTTTGTATCGCTTAAATCTGACTTTAGAATACATAAAAACAAGACCATGCTTATAACTTAATATCCTCACTAACTGCATTGCAATAGTAGAATTTCCCCTGGTGAGATAATTTTTAGCATAGGTTCCCCACTTTTTTATAAAAGGTCCTATTCTTTTTATCTTGTGTATAAATATACGCAGCATTAGCATTAAATTCTTTGAATTATAATTCTTTTTCCTATTGCCAGCATGCTTACTTTTATAATCCTTCATCCAGACTTTTATAAATTCTAACGAAAGTGCGCTATAAGATTTTTCTCTTCTGAAATATAACTTATCCTCACATCTTACGATTATATTTAAACGTTCCTTCAATGCATAATCATACTGAATCATATAATATGGCGTCTCCCATATTTTTTCAAACATATGCGTAAATGTGTGAAACTCCTCATGCACATTGAAAAGCCATATATATGTACCAATAAATATAATAACAGATACAACTTTCAAAACACTGCTATTTACCTTCATCAACTCAACAAAATAATCCGTTTTTACACATATAGCAAAAATAACTCCCCACAACTTATATTGGAAAATTCCTTTATATATATAATCTGCCAATTTATAATGTATCTTCTTTAAAATAGCAAGCTTCATTTTATCTGAAGTAAAATACTCCTGCATAAGAAATAATACGATACATAAAAGCAATACTACCTGCCAATCAGATATATTTTCTTGAAATGTCATTCCATATGTACATATATATGTAATTGCTATCTTCTGCTTCTCTCCAAATTTTTCAATAGAAAACACTGAAACAACAAATAGCATATATAATAATAAAAAATCATCCTTGAATATATCAATATTCATATGTAAATTTCCTTAATTTAAATTATTTATTTTTTCGATATGTTGCATGAAAATGTGGAAGTGTAGCTCTATCTAATAAATATTCAATAGATAAAGCTGTTTGCTTTTGTTTTTTTGCTGTTTTTGATACCCAATCAACTAAAATCTTCTCACTATCATTTAAAATATCGTTACTATGGATTTGCCAATTTAATTTATCAACACGAGCAACTTCTTTAGCAATATGTATCGGACAATGTAGATAATTTGTAATATTAAATATAAGTTTTTGTTTCCATTCTGGCACATATTCCAAAGCAGCTTTTATATTCGTACTTTGCTCAAATTCTTCTTTACATATTTTAAGCTGGTCAAAATCATGCGTAGTTATTTTTTGAAAAAAATTAATTGGAATACATAATACTTGAGAAAAATTTTTCAAACGCTTGTCAGGTGTACCCATACTTCTTGCACGATGCATTACGCCAAAAGTAACATTTAGCAAAACAGCTAAATCAACAAGACTTAACCCATATATTTCCCTTATTGCATCGTAAATATTTACATCAATGGCTTCATCTTTTGCATCAGCTTCCAATAATTTTTCAAACGTCTGATAATCAATTTTACAATCCTGATATGGTTCCTTAATATACCAAGGCGCATTCTTAGTTATTTCAGAAAAATAGTCAAAACTTGCACTCCAATCATCACAATAAAGTGTGTCATTTATGATAGCTTCTCCATATTTATAGGTATCTCCATGCCCCACACATATTCCAGAAAAATTAAATTCACATGTTTTACATTGTTTAAGAAATTCCACAATAACTCCCCTTTCGTAAAAATAATCTCTAAGCCAGTAAATACAAGGCTTTCAGATTCCTTTTTTATTATAATCCCCCACCTTTTTGCCAAAAACACTTGACAACTTCATCGAAAAATGCGGCGTTTCGCGCCTATTGATTAATAAAAACCGTCGCTTGCGGCGACAGATATTTTTCGATTGGAGGCAATTTTTTATGTCAACTGTTAACTGTGGCAGCCATGCTGTCTACCAACATTTTGTTGTTACTAATCTACGTAAATATTATCCTAATCCAAATACTTTTGCCCGTTCCACCTAGGATATTATTGAACGTTTTTGGAACCTTGATTTATCTTTTACCGATACCATAATTTTTCCTTTGCTAAATCCTGCCTCAAGACACGATTTCCGCGGATTTCTGCGTGCCTTTTTCAGAATGAAAAACGGGGTATTAAAGCCAAATATAAAAACAACTTTACCATTGGCAAAGATGGTGTTCCTGTTTGTAAAGAAAGTCGCCGAATGAATCATGACGGTTCATAACCTTCTAAAAACAGAATTAAATTTCGCTGTCCTCTTGCACTTTGAATACATTTTTCACCTACTATTGCTAAAACTAACCGTCCAAATATATATTTAATCATTTGCTATCTACGCCAAAACTAACAGTAGCTATTTCATAATTATGGGTAGAATATTTATTAATTTGTATTTAGCAACCTTTAATAAATAATACACCCAACACTTCAAGAGAGGCCTCATCAACCTCTCTCCCATCAAATATTCCAGTTCTCAAGGGAACTTCGTTTTACAACATGAATTAACCCAACCTTACCCATAGTACCTTACTCCTTCCCCTATGTATCCTTGAATTAATCCAAACAATTATTTTCACAATCCGACTTGACTAAATAATAACATAACCCTCTCTGTTTAGCAATCGCTATTCTTATAAACCAATTCCAGAATATAAAAAACCTCCGCCAGCAAAACAAACACTTCACTAACGGAGGTTATTATCACAAACATATTTAATTCATAATCCTCTCATACTCCTCCAACACCAATCCTCAAGGATATAACCATCCCCAATCCTATCCGTACACCAATCAATGATTTCATCACCAGAAATATAATTTACAATATTACATATAGGAATATTCATAGTTACAAGCATATCTTGTAAAGGCAGTTTATTTTCTAAAAACATAAACCTGAATAACCATTTTCTGAAATTAGCGGGAGAAAAATTATTATAAAACCTGACCCTTTATATCCAACTGTAAAAATTCTCATTATTGTCAACCTTTTGCCGACCTTTTTCTTCCATATTTTGCATATATTTTTTTCATTCTTCATAAAACTAACCGCAATCATCACAATTACCGCTCCAATCGGGAATGCCGCCACAATACTCACCGACTAAAGATTGTTCATAGAACTTTCTGCAAACAGAATAGGCGCACCTGGCATCGTCTTAATACAGTATGTGTAACAGTTAATTCTGTTGATGCCGGAACTTCTTTAGTTACAAAAAGTTCCACAAATGTATCAGCCTGTCTTTCAAAAGTATCAATACATGTTTCTTTTGTCTCTATTGTATGATTTTTATTATAATTGATATCTATCATTTAAGAAATACTCAAGTGTATACATAAAACACCACTTTAAAAGCTTATCAGTGTTTATCTTTTTTCTCAATATCCATATTATTATAGCAATAAATGTTTATATCCGTAGTACCTAAATAAAATCTGAATTCTGTTTTACAACTTTCCTCAGCTTTCTGTCTGCTTACTTTTACGAATTTCTTACACTGTAAAGTCTATGATGTGATCTATTAAAACCACTGTGAAGATTTTTATAGTACTGATAAAAACCGTTTAAATGCAGCAAATCCCTTTTCTGTGCGTTTATATACACCTGCACATTCCAGAACTTGCACAAAACAATCTGCAATTTCCTTCTGAATAATACTCTCTATATTTTCTGTTGTAATATCATAATAATCCAGCCATTCATCTACCCAGTCAGCATGAATTTTTATTTCCTCTATATCATGAATATTTTTCCCTTCAATAATAGCTTTTGCAAGTATATCCATTTCTTTTTTCAGCCTGGAAGGAAGTACTGCAAGCCCCATCACTTCTATCAATCCAATATTTTCTTTTTTAATGTGATGCAGTTTTTCCTCTGGATGATACACACCCCATGGCCTGTCCTCTGTCGTAATATTATTTCTGAGAACCAAATCCATTTCATATAAATTCCCATTCATACGTGCAATTGGCGTAATTGTATTATGTGGTACTCCATCTGTTTCACTAAAAATAAATGCCTCTTCATCCGTATACCCACGCCACTTTTGCAAAATATAGTCAGACACTTTTGCAAGTCTTCCAATGCTGCTTCCCTGCAATCTTATGACTGACAGTGGCCACTTAACACACCCCGCTGTCACATCTTCAAATCCTGCAATCTCAAACATATACTCATATGGAGCTTCTGCCATAGCAAAAGTATATGCTCCACCCTGAAAATGATCATGGCTAAGAATTGAACCTCCTACTATCGGCAAATCCGCATTTGAGCCTAGTGTATAATGTGGAAACTGTCTTACAAAATCCAATAGCTTTACAAAAACAGCTTCATCAATCTTCATCGGTGTATGTTTTGCATTAAACACAATACAGTGCTCGTTATAATACACATAAGGCGAATACTGCATATAATAATCTTGTCCATCTAGCTTTAGTGGAATAATTCTATGATTTTGCCTTGCCGGATGTGAGAGTGTTCCTGCATATCCCTCATTTTCTGCACATAACAAACATTTAGGATAATCATTCTTTGCTTGAGTTGCTGCTCTCGCTATGTCCCGTGGATCTTTTTCTGGTTTAGAAAGATTAATTGTAATATCTATCTTGCCATACTGTGTGTCTGCTTTCCATTTTTTATCTCTTGCAACTCTGTCCTTACGTATATAATTTGTATCCTGACTGAATTGATAATAGAAATCGGTTGCTTTTTTTTGATTTTTGACATACAAATCTGTAAATTTTGCTCTGACCACAGAGGGTGCAGGTGTTAAAATCCCCATAATTTTAGTATCAAATAAATCCCTGTATACATTTGTATTTTCAGGTATCAATCCATGCTCCGCGGCATAATCAGTCATATCAGATAGAATTTCTGATAACTGTCTGATTGCTTTATCCGTCTGAGTATAACTGTCAAGTCTAAACAACTCTAAAAGTCTGTTAATCACATAAATTTTATCGTCTTCCTCAACCAATCCTTTTTCAATACCGTAACCTACTAATTCTGAAATAAGTTCATTCATGTTATACCTCCTAGTATCCGTCCGGATGATTTACATGCCATTTCCATGCTGTTGAAATAATCGTCTCAAGATCTGCATACTGCGGTTTCCACCCAAGCACTTTCCTTGCCTTTTCACTGGATGCTATCAACACTGAAGGATCACCAGCTCTTCTTTCTTCTTCTCTTATAGGAATTGTATAATTTGTTACCTTTCTTGCCATCTCAATAACTTCTTTTACTGTAAACCCTACACCATTACCAAGATTAAAAATATTGCTTTCTCCACCTTTTGAGAGATATTCCATTGCAAGGATATGTGCCTGAGCTAAGTCATTTACATGGATATAATCTCTTACACAGGTTCCATCCTTTGTGTCATAATCATTTCCAAATACAGATATGTATTCTCTCTTTCCGTTCGGAACCTGCAAAACAAGCGGTATCAAATGTGTTTCTGGATTATGTGCCTCTCCGATTTTTCCATTCGGGTGTGCTCCACAAGCGTTAAAATACCGAAGTGAAACATATCGTAAATTATACGCCTTAGATGTCCATTTAAACATTTTTTCCATTGACAACTTTGTTTCACCATAACAGTTTGTTGGAAGTGTACGATCCGTTTCCAAAATAGGTATACTTTCTGGCTCTCCATATGTAGCTGCGGTTGATGAAAATACAATCTTATCAATGCCATGCTCAACCATACTTTCAAGCAATACTTCTGTTCCACATAAATTATTATTATAGTATTTCAGTGGATTTTTCATACTCTCTCCAACTTGTGAGCTGGCAGCGAAATGAATAACACCATCTATCTTTTCCTTTGATAAAATATTGTCAAGGAATATTTTGTCCCTTATGTCTCCTTCATAAAACTTTGCCTGAGGATGTACTGCCTCTTTAAACCCTGTAAGCAAATTATCAACTACAATTACTTCATAACCTGCATCAACCAGCTCATATACTGTGTGTGAACCAATATAACCAGCTCCGCCTAAAACCAAGATTCTCATAATAATACCTTCTTTCTATTTCATAACACTTTTATGCCACCATATTTTCTTATTCTCAAATCTTTACAAGAATCTTTACCAAATATTTTATCCATTTCGTATTTGTAATTCTCCACATATCCGTTCTTCACAAACGCCTGTATGGTTCCAGCAAAACCTCCTCCATGTACCCTGCATACACCATTTTGTCCCAAAAACATTTCGCTTACAAATAATGCCAAAGATACATTCTGATTTTTTATATCCTGATTTGAGTAAACATTCTGCAGATATTTAAAAGAAGAATTGCCTGACGCTTTCACATCATCTAGAAATGCTCCTATATTTCCTGCTTTCAATGCACTTACTTCTTTTTGTACTCTTTTATTTTCATAGATAAAATGCAATGCCCTAAGGACAGATCTGTCTCCAAGTTTTTTTCTTAAATCAGTAATATTATCCAATACATCATTTATAGATATGTCGCGCAACACTTCTTTTCCAAAATATTTTGCAACCAGTTTCATTTCCTTTGGAATTGCTGCATATTCGTCTGTTAAATCAGCATGTGAACCTTTTGTATCTGTAATACATAACCTATAACCATACTTTTCCATATCAAAATCAATTTTTTCTACATATGGATATTCTGGGTTGGCAAAATCAATATGTACAAGATTACCAATTGAACTTGCCATCTGATCCATCAGACCACAAGGCTTTCCGAAATAAACATTTTCAGCATACTGTCCAATAATGGCTATCTCTGTTGCTGAAACTGTTCCACAATTATAAAGTCCTGATAAAATTGTCCCAATCAAAGTTTCAAATGCTGCCGAAGATGAAAGTCCCGCACCAATCAGCACATCACTTGTTATATATGCCTGAAAACCTCCAACTGCATATTTTCTCTCAAGAAATCCAGAAACCACACCTTTTATCAAAGCCTTTGTTGTTTCCTTTTCTTTTTCCTTTACAGATACATCATCAAGCCGGATAATGATTTCATCATAGTTATCAGAAACCAATCTGATTACATTATCATCCGTCTTTTTAACGATCCCAATAGTATCAAGATTAACTGAGGCTGCCAAAACCTCTCCGTTCTGATGATCTGTATGGTTACCGCCAATCTCACTTCTTCCCGGAGCACTGAATATTTCCACATCTCCCGGCTTATAGCACTGCTCGAATTTCTTTATTGCATTGATATAGCGTTCTCTTTGATAATAAATTTTCGTCTCATCAGCATACACATCTAAAAGTCTCTCATCATATACGCCATCTAGGAAACTTTGTATCAATATATCTGTCTGCATCTCAATCACCCCACTTAAATCAACATTTATCGGATAATATATAATAACGAATAATTTTTATCAGCCGATCATATCTAATTATACTTACTAATAGAAATTAATCCTATTGTTATTCTTTATTATCCGTAAAATCACCTTGCATTCTTGTTATACATAATATACAAAAAATAGCCCAAAAAATCCATATCATAAATTGTACAGATTATGCACAAAACAATATTATTAGTCATCCCAGTTAAGCATAATTTTTATTTTCCTAATCCATTATGATTTTTCATTCAAAGCCTATAATTCAAATAATTTATAACATTACATTAGTTTGTTTCATTTATGACTTGTTTTATTAAAGTAAATAGACATTATATGCATAAAATGATAAAATAACATTGTGTATTTAATGATTTCCTATATTTACAACAGTATATATGCATATTATTTTTTAATTACACATAAAGGGGGCTTTATATGTATACCAATAACGCATACTTGAACAATTCCACTATTGACAGGAAAGATAAATCAAAGGAACTAATTATAACCATGTGTGGTACCTATAAGCTATATACTAAACCAAAACTCCCTACATGGCGTCCGCGTGGCAGACTGGATTTCCAATTACTTTTTATCGCATCTGGAAAAGCCCACTTCCATTTTAATAATGATTCAGATGAAACCATCGTTCATGCTGGTCATATGGTATTATACAGACCTAAAGAACCTCAAAAATATGAATATTATGCAAAAGATAATGTAGAAGTTTACTGGGTACATTTCACTGGGAATAATGTTACCAATCTTCTTCGTTCCTATGGATTAACTGATGACAAAAGAGTTTTCTACTGTGGTTCTGGATCTGAATATCAGATTCTGTTTCGTGAAATGATCAAAGAACTGCAGATGTGTCAGAATGGATATCCTGAAATGCTAGAAATGTATCTACGACAAATTTTTATAAGACTACATCGGACTTTTTTATCTTCTGTATCTCATGATAATACACATAAAGCTGATGAAATAGACAATGCTGTTTCATACTTTAGTGAACATTATAATGAACCAATTAATATTGATAGCTATGCAGAGCAAAATAATATAAGTACAAGCTGGTTCATTCGTAATTTCCGCTTATATACTGGTATTACACCTAAACAATTTATTATGCGTAAAAGAATATACAATGCAGAAGCACTTCTGCAGAATCCTCAATATAACATTAACGAAATTGCCAGGATTGTGGGCTATGAAAACCCTCTGTATTTCAGCCGAATATTTCAAAAGTTAAAAGGTTTATCACCATCTGAATACAGAAAAAACATATAACTAAAAGCAGAGAATATAGGTTCTCTGCTTTTTCTAATAATATGCATATTATTTGTGGGGAATTTGGCCATCAACATATAAAATATTATTTACCATGTTCCATCCTTTTTCTATATTCTCTAGGTGTAATTTTATATCTATCCTTAAATACACGGTTAAAAGTTCTTTGACTTTCAAATCCGCAATCTAGACATATGTTTGTTATAGAATCCATCGAGTTTTCAAGTTCTGCAACTGCATAATTTAACCGGACTCCATTCACATATTTACTAAAATTACAATGAAATGTCTTCGCAAACATTCTTGATAATACATATTTGCTTACACACAATTCATATGCCATTTTTTCAAGGCTGATGTTTTCTCTAAAATTTTTGGCTACATATTCCACCGCATTGTAAATCAGATCATCTCTTCCTACTGCACTTTTATCAATCAATGGCATTGTTGTGAAAACATGTGCTAAAATCATCTGTGCATATGCCTTTATCAGCATTGGATTGCCATCTGTTATTTCTGCCAAATATTTTATAGCATTTACTACATCCGGATGCACTTTTCTTTTTTTCACAACTGGATTTTCAGGACTGTAATTCTGAAGTTCTTTATAGTATGAGGGAAATAGTTTTGGATCAAGATATAAATATATTACCTTATTCTTCTTTTTCCCAAAAACTTGATAATGATGTATTACATTAGGAAATATTATTGCAAAATCCCCTTCATCCATATGGAACAATTCAGGTCCCACTCCAAGCTCTACTTCTCCATCCGTTACATACACAACTTCTATTGCTTCATGCAGATGCGGCGGCACATGTACTGGTTCTTTCCACTCGGATGATAATCCCGTATTTTTATTTTCATATACCAATAACACTTACAAGCAACTCCTTTTATTTATAATCCCTGTTTCTCCACTACCCTTCTTGTTTTAATTATTCGACCAACCAAATCCACTGTAGGTCCCAATGTAATCACCATTAATATAGTTATCACAAAAAAACTCTTTACCCTGTCTTTGGTAATCTTAAACTTCATATTCTCATCCCGCGATTAACATATGCTAAAGGAATAATCCTTATCATCTTCTGCACTGATATGATATTCCTCTTCTACATCAGTTCCCCAGCTGTCAATGCCTCCAACACCTCTTACTGCACCATATACACATAAAACAGTTCTTCTTGCTGGTGGCAGTTCTTCATGATGGAGGGCATTTTCAATCTCCGATGCCGTATAAGGCAGACAAGAAAATGCAAAATTTTTGTCATTTTTTTCAATGCGTAAAATTTGAGATAAGCTGTCCGTCCTGCTGTTATCAAGCGTTGTATGTCTTGTAACTTCAAGCCACTCTGTATCCATTCTCATACCACATTCCTGTGGAACAAGATATTTTGTAAGACTCAGGTCATTAATCTCATAGATTCCTTCTTTGGCTCCTGCCTTTCTATCAGGATATGTTTCCCCAGACAGTCCCTTATATAAATATTTGTCTGCCAGGGTTGGCATAATAAACCTCATTCCAAATACAGGAAATTCTGGAAGTCCCTGTACCCCATTATAATGTACATCCACACGGATCTTTCCAGATACGTCAACCGTATAGCTTACAAGTACAGTTGTCGCTGGAGTTGTTATGGTCTCATATGTATATTTTACGACAATTTCATCAGCATAAACATCACAACCATAGCTATTATTATCTGGTGCATAAGGTTTTTGTTCCTTACCATCCATGATAACCTGAACTTCTTTACAGTCAATAAACATATCTGCTGAAAGCCAGCTACCGCTTTTAATGTGGAACCTGCTTCCTCTGTCATTATCTGTCAATGCTCTCCAGAAAGTAGGTTTAGGACAACGATACAGCCACTCGTAGCCATTTTTAACGATAGATTCCAATCCACCCTGTGCATAAGAAAAAATATAATCATATCCTTCTCCATGTACACCAAGTGTATAGTCACCATAGACAACTCTTAATTTATCTGTATAAGCCATAGTAGTACCTCACTTCCTGCATCGCTGGTTTTTCTTTCCTGTCAGCAAATACAATTCCATTTGCTGAGAATTCATAGTCTGCTGGTTTATCGTCAAAATCTCCGCCATATCGTAAAACATCTTTTCCTGTCACTGGATCCTTTACCATAATTGCCTGGTCAATATAGTCCCATATAAATCCACCATGATACATATCATATTTGTCAATCAGTTTCATATACGAGCCAAGTCCTCCCATGGAATTTCCCATATCATGCATGAATTCACATAAAATATATGGTTTCTTCGGACTGTTGTTCAAATATTTCTCTACATCCTCTGGCTTCGCATACATTCTGGTCTCTAAATCAGAAATTGTATCCTCGTATACCCTATTATAATAAGCACTCTCATAATGAACTAATCTTCCATCCTGCTTTTCAGCAAAATAAACATTCATTGCCTCTATGTCGTCACCTGCATATGATTCATTTCCTAATGACCAGAAAAGAATGGATGTATGATTTTTAAAAGTTTCAAAATTATTTTTTGCCCGATCAATTACGGCACCCTTCCACTGTGGAAAAGATCCTGGTACATTACATGATGGTTCAATTGCACCTAACTTCTGGAACGAACCATGGCTTTCCAAATTTGTTTCTGCCATCACATAAATACCTGCATTGTCGCACATATAGTACCATGGTATCTGATCAGGATAGTGGCAGGTACGCACAGAATTAATATTATTCCTTAACAAACAGGATATATCTGCTTTCATATCTTCTATACAAATGCATCTTCCTGTTTTTGCATTCCACTCATGACGGTTTACACCTGTAATAATAAGGCGTTTTCCATTTAAATAAATTATTTTATCTATAATCTCTATTCGTCTAAAACCGATATCATAAGGGATTACCTCTGCCAAGGAACCATCCTCAGCTTTAAGTTCAACATAAGCATGATACAAATATGGGTTATGATTATCCCACAGTTTAACATTTTCTAAATCAACACATATCGTACCTTCTAAATAGTCATTATCTTTATTTAGCTGTATGGATTTCTCTACTAATACATTTTCTTCCCTGTCTTTTAAAATAAAGCCTGCAGTTACATTCTGACCATCAAGGGCGGACACTTTCATGTTTACAGTTATACTTCCGCTTACATTATCACGGTTTAATACTGGTTTGAACCAAACATCCTCCAAATGAACATCTGGTATTGCCTTCAAAGTAACATTTCTGAAAATTCCAAAGAATCTGAAAAAGTCTTGATCCTCTAAAAATGCTGCAGTACTCATCTTATGTACCTGTACTGCCAGTACATTTCCCTTTTCCCTAATATATGGTGTCAAATCAAACTCAGAAGGTGTGAAGCTGTCCTCGGCATAACCTATAAACTGACCATTAAGCCAAAGATACATAGCTTCTTCTACACCTTCAAAGCAGATATGGATTCTCTTTCCACACATGCTTTTTTGCAAATCAAAGTATTTTATATAAGAACCCACCGGATTGTACTTTGCCTCTGAAAACATTCCTTTTTCTGCTCCAGTTGCCTCCATACTATAGGCTCCTCTGTGGTACTCTTTTCCTTCCCATGGATACATAGTGTTGATATAACGGATTTTATCATATCCAGCCAGTTCAATATGTCCTGGAACCATAATTTTATCAAATCCTGATGTATCAAATGTATCTTTATAAAAATCAACAGGCCTTTCCATCACATTTTTGCTGTAAGCAAACTCCCATTGACCATTTAATGACTGTAATAATGGATTTTTTTCTTTTTTCATGTCTGAATAATCCAGATAATAACAATGATCACTATGTGGTTCCAATTGATTTACTTTAAACACTTCTGGATTGTCCAGCCATTTCATATCAGCATTCATATTTTTCCTCACTTTCCATATAGCCCATAATTTCTGTACCATGGTGAAAGATAGACACCAAACTTCATACCATATTCCTTACACGCCTCTGCTGTTTCACGCACAATATCACCTTTCCCATTCTTATAAGGTGAGTTTTTAATGCTGTGCTCTGTATACTTGCTTGGCCAGAGGCAAAAGCCGTCGTGATGCTTACAGGTAAGTATCAATCCTTTCATTCCTTTATATTCCATATCAACATTCCTCCAACTGTTTTTTTAGTTTTTCGTTTGCATCTTCAACATTCATTCTTGACATGATGAATGTAATTATTAATGACAATACCATAGGAATCCATAAATACATAATATGAAGCATATTTAAGCAAGAGGCCGGCTGCACTGCTGCTTCCTTAACAAATCCGCTTGCATCAAGCAACCATCCACATAATGCAACTCCGATTCCTCCTCCGATTTTCGTACCAAAAGATGTGCATGAATACATAGTTCCATCAATGTGTTTATGCTTTGTAAGATAAGTATATTCTGAACAGCTTGCAACAACTGCTCCCATATCACCCTGCCACGGTGCCATTCCAAGTGCTGCAATCGCTGTAAATACAAGCATAAGTGGAACGCTTCCCATATAACCTGCAAAGATGACTCCGACACGTCCCACTGTTCCAAGAACATAGCCTGCAAAGTTCATTCGATATAAACCTTTCATTTTTTCCACCAGCATAGGAGTGATGCACATTGCGATAATAACAGGGATATTAATTGCCCATGAAAATACGGAATACAGATTTTCATTTTTCAAAATATAAATCATATAATAAATGCCCATATTTAACATAGCTGAATAAATCTGCTGACAAATATAAGTTGCACAAATCATAAGATAATATTTATTAGAAAATAAAAGTTTTGCAGCCTCTATTAGTCCATACTTTTCTTCTGTGTGATCCTTCCCCGCTTTTAATTCTTCTTCTGGAAGCTCCTTAATTGAAAAAACTGAAATTGTATTTACAATCAATCCAATAATGGCATATACAACGGCAACCATTCTCCATGCTGCTGCCCCACCGCCTGCTGCTCTTACAAACTGTACTGTAACAGACTGAATAAGTAAGCTTGTCGAAAATGCAAAGATAAATCTCCATGATCCCATCTCTACACGTTCCCTGCTGTTTTTTGTACAAAAAGTAACTAATGATGCATATGCTATATTGTTTGCAGTGAAAAATACTGCATTTAACAATGTATATGCTATAAAGAACCATACATACTGTGCAGTTGTCCCAAGACTGTCTGGAATCGCGAAATTTGCAACAAGTGTTACGGCACAACCTATATACGCATATAACATCCATGGTCTAGCTTTTCCAAGTCTACTTTTTGTTTTATCAATCATGGTTCCAAAAAACATATCGCTGATTCCATCAAACAGCTTTGATACCATAATCAGCGTTCCGATAATACCCGGATTTAAACCTACCGTATTTGTCAGATACAGCATTACAAATGATGAGAGAAATGCATACACAACATTTCCTGCAAAATCTCCTGATCCATAACCTACCTTGTTATACCATTTCAGGTACCTCTTTGCTTCCATGTGAAACTTCTCCTTTCAAAATATCAATTATTTTATTCCCACAATTTTGTTATATCAAAGATATAACAAATATATGTAAAAGACAATTTCATAAATTGTACAAAGTATGCACTAAATGATACGACTGTAATAATTCACATATACAAGTAATCTGAAATTTTTACATTTCAATTAAAAAAGTAGAAAAAATCTCATGTGCATTGCACACAGAGCTTTTTTCTACTTTTATCACAACATAACTATTCTCATATTTGCTGCCGATTATTTTCCTAAATAATCTAATGTATTTCTGTTAAAATATTTATTTTCTTAGTTTTTATATAAAAAATCTTTAAGCAACTTTTGACTACTTATTTCTTTATTTTGGCAAGTATTTTTCCTTTTTATATTCTATAACAAAAACATAATCAGAAAGGAGATGAAATTCTATGAAAACCAAATTACATAATTTTATTAATAAGTTACTTAACTTTTATGCAATCTTCTTTACTCATCGTTTTTATCCGATGTAATATACATAGTCTACCAAATAGTTTTAATTTATAATAATAATTTTATATCCTTTTATAGACTATTGGTTCATCATATCCAAATGTACTTTTCCATTTATCTCCATAGTTTAAGATACTTCTAGGCTTGTATCAGAGAACTTATTGTTCTATAATATCCAATTATATAGTTACTAACAGGATGTTCCACAAATGAAGCTGCCTACTTTTTAAGATTGTGCTGGGTTTCCAGCTCTTTAGCGTTCAATAATTATAACCTCCTGAAAAATTTGTGATAGTTGTACAAATTGTACAATTCGTTAAAATCGTACAACTTGTACAACTGGATTATTATGGTTATATCAAATTTTTCAGGGTATTTGTATGTACATGGGTTGGAGCGTTTTCTTTGATGTAATGTTTATTTTTCTTTTAAATTTTTGATTTATCAATATTATCCTGCCTATATGGGCTAATGTTATTATTTTATTATCGGTATTGATAACAATCACTCCGTAACTGTGTATAATGGCAATATGTTCGGATTCAGATTATATGCCATTTTATTTAGTAATAACACGCCAGAACATGGCTAACTGGATGATACATCTTGCAGATGAATACCTTGGAGTAATGTACGATTATCTTCATATGAAGCTTTATGGATTTCATGTAATCCAGGCAGATGAGACTCCTGTGCTTGTAAACAAAGACGGCAGACCAGCCGGTTCCAAGAGCTTTATGTGGGTATACCGTTCAGGATATATGTATTCAGATGAGCAGATAGTCCTGTATGAATACCAGCGGACAAGAAATGCTTCACATCCAAGGCAGTTCCAAAGGCTGCCCAGAAAGAAAGCCTTTCATACCTGGTAATAAAACAGATACAGGCAGTCTATCGAGAAGAGGATAAGCTGAAAGAGCTTAAGCCGGAAGACAGACTCAGACAGCGTCAGGTGGTAATAAAGCCACTGATTGATGCTTTATTTGCGTACCTTAAATCAAACGAAAGAAAAGTCAGTACTGCTAAACTGAAACAGGCTGTCACTTATGCAATCAATCAACGGTTGGATAAAAGCAGAGATATTTAATGATTTCCATCTTACATGTAATGAAAATATAAAGTGGTGTCTACTTTTTGTTGACTAGTGCACTGCAAGTACAGAAGATAATATTTTTAATGAATTCTGGGCTGCAATATCATCCATTCCAACCTTAATTGTTGATAACAGCTGTCTCTGACTGTCCGTCAAAGCATCCTTATCAATCATTCTTTCATACTGTGAGTACATTTCCAATGACAATCTTGCATAAAGAATGACATGGACAATAGCAGTGCGGGTGCAATCAGAAATCTACAACAACGCCCACATACAGGTGGCTGGACAGCAGCTAACCGTATATGGGCGTTCTTCGTATGTGGGCGTTCTTTTTCTCAGAACCAGAACGGGAAAACCCTTGCGTGGATGATCCACATCTGGATAATCCCCGTGTGGCAAATCCCCATAGGGAAAATCCCGCACAAAGAAATACTAAATAAAGTAATTATCAAAGAAAGAAATACCCATGGAATCAAATATCAATCTATCAATCTTGATGGCTGGGGTAGAGAATGTCTCTCCCTGCTTTGGACTGATGGGACGGATTTAGTGTAGGAATAAAGGTCGAAAATGGCGGATTTTTTCGTTTGTAAGCCACAACCTAAATCCGCCCTGTATGTTTTTCATGTCCCATGCCGAAAACGGCGTTAAAAGCACTACAAATACAAATTCCGACCTTTTCAGAAAACTGCCGCTGTTGGCTAAACCGTCATCGAAAAATCCGGTGACGGTAAAACCGGCAACGGACGAACCGATAACGGAAAATCCAACGCAAATAAATACTAAAGAAGTAAACATGAAAGAATCAAATACTAACTGATAAAATATCAATCTATCAATCAAACTTGATATGATGGGAAAATGTCCAAACTCCTGCATTTTTGAAAATACGCAAGAAATTTTCATTAAAACAGTTGCGTTATTTGGGCGACAGTGGTATAATTATATTATTTAAGGAATAATACATTAAATTTGAGACATTGTATCTTAGTGTTTATTCTCGTTTATGAAAGTGAACCCGAGTAAACAAACGGAAACAAAGAATTATATTTAATGCTGTATGTCCGGTGGTATCTTTCCCTTTCTCGCAGGAAAAGTGTTTCTGTCGGGCTCTTATTATGCCTTTTGGTGATATATTACCGAAAGGATTTTTTGTTATGAAAAAAGAATTAGTATGGAAAATGGTACAGGAGCAAATCGGGTATGATTTTAAAAACCTTGATTTGTTGCAGCAAGCTTTCACTCGTCGCTCATATACCGCAGAGAACGGCGGTGAAAACAATGAGGTGCTCGAGTTTATTGGAGACAAGGCACTTGATTTTGTGATTGTTAAACTGCTTATTCAGAAGTACGGGCATTTAGCAAATGGGGATCCGGTTGACGGAACAAAGCTTTCTGCTTGGGAACAAGAATTCAAACGTAATCAAGAGGGTTACGAAGCGCCGGCAGTAAATAGTTTCGGCTGTGACTATGACGAAGATGACCTATCTAAAATCAAAAGTCGAATGGTGAATAAAAAAGCATTGGCTCGCCGAATGGATGAACTTGGTTTTTCCGAACATCTTATTATGGGGAAGGGCGATATACAGAATAATATCAACCAAGAAGATTCTGTAAAAGAAGATTTGTTTGAAGCTATTATCGGAGCTGTTGCGATCGATTCAGGATGGAATCTGAAGGACTTGCAAAAAGTGGTTGAAGTAATGCTTGTGCCCGAAGACTTTCTAATTAATGATACCGACACCAATTATGTGCGACTGATTCAGGAATGGGAAATGAACAAAAATGGGTGCATTCCCTGGTACAAATATAAAGAAGCATCTTACACATCGACTTGGTATTTAAAAGAGAGTAACACTATATATCAAAACTTTCCGTTAGGCTACAACTATTCTAAACTAAAATATCATTGTTACCTTAAATTGCTTGATTCTTTACCTGTCTTTTGCGGCTTTGGTGTTTCTGTCAAAGACGCAAGAATGGCGGTATGTAAACTGGCTTATGAGTATTTGGAACAAAAAGATTTGCTGTGGTCGATTCGCAACGAAATCGAAAACCCGAATCGTGATGATTCGATCAACCAACTGGAAATCCTAGCCCGTCGCGGATATTTTTCGATTCCAACTTACGCTTTCGAGGAAACCTATGACCATAACGGTAATCCGATTTGGAAATGTGAATGTCACATAGTGGAAGAAGATTGTTGTTTTGACGGGACATCTTCATCAAAAAAAGAGGCAAAGAAAGATTCTGCTTTTAGAATGCTTTTTTATGTGCTCGGAATGGAGGGTGAATAAAATGGTCAAGTGGTGTTTTAATTATGAGTCCGGAGACTATGAATACATCGAAAAGGATGGCTTCAGTATTGACCGAGGCGAGTATGTTTACAATTGGGATGATAGCGAATATCGTCGCGAAGAAGATGATGAACGCCGCAATTCTTTGTTTAATGATGGGGATGACTGATTTCGATTGCTAAAGCAAATACCTGCGTACACTTTAATATGAATAAGGGCTTGGGATTTTCCCAAAAATGAAAACAGGGCGTTTCGGTGGTCAGCCGGAACGCCCTGTTTTTCCGGTGTGGGGCCACACAGGATTTGCTTGCTACTCTGCAAGTAAATCCCGGTCAACCCACGCCGTTTTTCGCAAGTGTATCTACACTTGCTGTGCTTGCTCTTCCTCCAACAATCGCATTGACTCGAACGTTTGTTCTTGTTATAATTGGAATGAGAGATTGAAAA
>OLRS01000028.1_pt1 | contig 132006 bp, 84 predicted proteins | sample 1673171 | NCBI WGS metagenome assembly OLRS01 (sample SAMEA3136762, study PRJEB25190) | human gut metagenome | biome: human gut; feature: human-associated habitat; material: faeces | place: Austria | collected 2013
CCGCCCTTTGGGCACCCCTCCTCCGACGGAGGAGGGGAATTGAGATACTCTATTTACTCAATATCGAGATACCAATTTAACTCATAACCGAAAAGAAACGAACAAATTTTGATGCGGTTGCCCTGATTTAATTTCCCTTTTTAATACTGAAAATAGAACATAAATAAGTACTTTTGTGTATTGATGTATAAAAACAGACAAATATGAGCAATAAGATTTATCCCATAGGAATACAAAATTTCGAAAAGATTCGCAAGGACGGTTATTTCTACATTGATAAGACAGCCTTGATTTATCAAATGGTAAAAACCGGTAGTTATTACTTCCTGAGCCGCCCGCGCCGTTTCGGCAAAAGTCTGCTCATTTCAACGCTGGAAGCCTATTTCCAAGGGAGAAAAGAGTTGTTTGCCGGATTATCAATAGAAAAGTTGGAAAAAGACTGGATAAAGTATCCGATACTGCATCTCGACCTCAATATTGAGAAATATGACGCACCGGAGAGTTTGGATAATATACTTGAGAAATCGTTGACAGCGTGGGAAAAACTCTACGGCGCCGAACCATCCGAACGCTCCTTTTCCCTGCGCTTTGCAGGCATCATAGAACGTGCCTGCCTGCAAACCGGGCAACGCGTAGTAATTTTGGTAGATGAATACGACAAGCCCATGTTGCAGGCTATCGGTAACGAAGAGCTACAAAAACAATTCCGGAATACTTTAAAGGCATTTTATGGCGTACTCAAAACGATGGATGGCTGCATCAAGTTTGCCCTGCTGACGGGAGTGACAAAGTTTGGAAAGGTCAGCGTGTTCAGTGATCTAAACAACTTGGACGACATATCAATGCGGAATCAGTACATTGAAATCTGTGGGGTTAGCGAACAGGAGATTCATTCTAATTTGGAAAATGAAATCCATGAATTTGCAGCTGCACGGGGAGTGACGTATGACAAACTCTGCGCCGAACTCAGAGAAAACTATGACGGTTATCATTTCACTCATAACTCTATCGGTATATACAATCCATTCAGCCTTCTTAATGCCTTCAAATATAAGGAATTCAACAGCTATTGGTTTGAAACGGGAACGGCTACTTACTTGGTAAAACTGCTAAAGAAGCACCATTACGACCTGGAACAGATGGCACATGAAGAAACCGACGCCCAAGTACTGAACAGCATCGATTCTGAATCGACCAATCCCATTCCGGTGATTTATCAAAGTGGGTATCTTACCATCAAAGGATACGATGAACGTTTTGGTATGTATCGCTTAGGTTTTCCCAACCGTGAAGTAGAGGAAGGTTTCATCCGTTTCCTCTTGCCTTTCTATACGAATATCAACAAAGTAGAAGCCCCGTTTGCCATTCAGAAATTTGTTCGTGAAGTGGAATCGGGAGATTATGATTCCTTCTTCCGCCGCCTGCAAAGTTTCTTTGCAGATACCACTTACGAAGTAATCCGCGAACAGGAACTGCACTACGAAAATGTACTTTTCATCGTTTTTAAATTAATAGGTTTCTATACCCAAGTGGAATATAATACCAACAACGGACGCATCGACCTCGTATTGAAGACAGACAAATTCATTTATATCATGGAATTCAAGTTGAAAGGTACTGCCGAAGAAGCTTTGCAGCAAATTAATGACAAGCGTTATGCACTTCCTTTCGAGATGGATGAACGAAAACTATTTAAAATAGGAATAAACTTCAGTGAGAAAACCCGGAACATTGAAAAATGGGTGGTAGAATAAAAAGAGGGCATCACCTCATTTGAAAGTGACGCCCTCTTTTCTTTACTCTGTAACAGACCTCAGCACAAGCTTACCAGATTTCACCCCTTTAGCCTTAGCCTCAAAAATGATTTCACCGGGCTGTTCGGCCATTTGAACAATGGCTGTCAGTTGGCCACTGAAAGCGGGCATCTTCGGCAAGTGGAATAAATCAAGTGAAGTTGCATCTCCATTAGCGGCAGCACGATAACGCCCCACACCTTTCACCGTAAAGTTTACAAGACGATTATCGGCAGGACAAAGGTTTCCGTCTTTATCAACCACACGAACAGTGATGTATGCCAAATCTTTACCATCGGCAGTGAGTTGGTCACGGTCAGCAATGACTTCCAGATGATGAGGTTTGCCGGCAGTACGAACTACTTTTTCTTCAGCAGGTTTGCCGGAAGCATCGTAAGCCACCACTTTCACTTCACCCGGCTCATAAGGAACGTCCATCCACATCAGGCGGTAACGACGTTGGAGGGCAAGTGTATCTTTGTCTTGAATAGCTTTACTCTCTTCGGCTGTCAGTTTATGCTGTTTACCATAGCTTTTTCCATTGACGAAAAGTTCGGCAGCAGGATAGTTTGTGTAAACAAAGACAGGAGTATTCTCTCCTTCCCTACCCGGCCATGTCCAGTGAGGAAGTATATGGAGTGTATTCACATTCTTATTCCAAAGACTACGGTACAGATAGTAGCGGTCTTTTGGCAAACTGGCAAGGTCAATGATACCAAACAAAGAGCTATGACTTGGCCATGCATCCGTATCATAAGGAGAAGGCTCACCCAGATAATCGAATCCTGTCCAAACGAATTGGCCGATAGTCCAGTCATAATCATCCGCTAAAGCAAAATCTTCATCTGGAACATTGGACCAGGCACAATGCTCCAAGTCATATCCGGAAGACTGGTGATCATCGTACTTCGCATCCCCGCGTTTCTCTACAGGGAATTTATATACGCCACGGGAACTGACGGTAGAGGAAGTTTCAGAACCAAGTACTATATTCTGCGGCAACAGTTCATAAGCTTCCAGATAACGGTGTGCACGATAATTAAAACCGGGCACATCAATCATGGCGGCAAAACCATTAGCAAGAACGCAAGTCACCTGATCCATGCCGCAAGTAACAGGACGTGTCGGGTCTTCACGATGACAGATATCCTGCAAGAAAGAAGCGACTTTATAGCCTACGGGACTACATTGGGTAGGAACTTCATTACCGATACTCCACATTACGACACAAGGATTGTTGCGGAACTGATGCAACATATTTATCATATCACGTTCTGCCCACTCGTTAAAATAACGGTGATAGCCATTCTCACATTTGGCAATGTCCCATTCGTCGAAAGGTTCCAGCATCATCATAAAGCCCATTTCATCACAAAGTTGCACTAACTCCGGTGCCGGCATATTGTGAGCGGTGCGGATGGCATCACAACCCATATCTTTCAGCATCGTAAGTTGACGGCGCAATGCAGCAACATTGATGGCTGCGCCTAACGGACCGAGATCGTGGTGATTGCATACCCCCTGGAACTTGCGATGCTTACCGTTCAGGAAAAATCCTTTGTCGGCAATGATTTCTATGCTGCGGATGCCGAAACGAGTAGTGTATTCATCCGTTTGCTTGCCATCGGCATAGATTTTGGAAACAGCCTTATATAAATAAGGTGTCTCCGGCGACCACAAGCAAGGAGCATTCACCAGGAAGTTTTGTTCAAATGGCTGACCATGATTAATCTTACGGGTATTATCCTTCGTTGCAACGACTTTCCCATCGGGAGAGATTATCTCTGTTACGATACGGATATCCCTTTCTTCATCATTGGCAATAGTGGTCAACAGACGTACTGAAGCATACTCATCAGAAACATGAGGAGTAGTCAGCTGAGTGCCCCATACAGGAACATGTACTTTATCGGTACTCACTACACGCACATTGCGATAAAGTCCTGCACCGGGATACCAACGGGAAGATTGTGGTTTATTCTCCAGACGCACGGCAAGCGTATTGTTTTTACCGTCTTTATTCAAAAGTCCGGTGACATCACAATGGAAAGAATTATATCCAAATGGCCAGAAGCATGCTTCTTGTCCATTGACATATACACGGGCTTCGCTCATGGCACCGTCAAAGACAAGTGTCGTCTGCTGATTGACGGGGGCATCGAACGTAGTACGATACCATCCGATGCCAACATAAGGAAGTCCACCGGTACGTCCGGTTTTGACGGAAGCTTTCCTCTCGAAGTTCTGCGTTACCGCCACTTCCTGCAAATCGTTGCTGCGATCGAAGGGACCGAAGATGGCCCAGTCGTGAGGCACGGTTACGGTTTCCCACTTCCGGTCGTCAAATTCCGGCTTCATGGCTTCCGGAGCTTCCCCCTTCATGAACTTCCAGTTCTTTTCGAGTAGATACTCGCTGCGCTGAGCCATTACCATCAATGAAAGGAGGGCACAGCACGAAAATGCCAACACGTTCTTTCTCATTTGTCTTTTGCTGTTTTTATTGATAAATGATTATTATTATTTGAATGCATCCATTATTACAGTAGGGGAACCATCTTCGGTAAATGCACCCAACCGATACTGACTTGGCTTACACTCGGGTTCCCAGTAAAACACACCTTTGCAGCGTCCATCCGTGTTATCGCGGCATTCTTCCAGAATGCGGCTCAGTAGTGCTTTCCCTTCGGCAAGAACAGCATCACCGGCCAGTTTGCCATTATCGTCGGCACACTCCATGCCTGTTTCTACGATCATCACATCACAATCGTATTTCTCGCTTACTTTCTTGATGTTGGTTATGCAATCCGTAATGGTTTTCTCTGCAGAGGTTTCTTTCCCGCTGTTCAAAGCCCAGTAGGGATAGAGCGACATACCTATCATGTCCCATTTGGCACCATTATTTTTCAGGATGTCCAAGTTCCAGTTGTAGAGTTCGTTATCGAAACCATTATCCAAATGCACTATCACAATGGATTGAGGAAAAACCGCTTTCACGGCTTCATAACCGGCAGCAAACAGTTCGGCATATTGCTTCGGATTCCGGTCGGCTTGCCCCATATCCCATAAGAATCCGTTGCTGGTTTCATTGCCCACTTGCACCCATTCGGGGGTGATGCCCTTATCTTTCAGAGCGTTCAGCACGTCTTTGGTATGGTCGGCAATCGCTACTTTCGTTTCATTGAGCGAGAGTCCTATCCATGCAGCGGGGATGTTCTGCTTACCCGGATCGGCCCATACATCACTGTAATGGAAATCAATCATCAGCCTCATGCCCAGCTGATGGGCACGCCAGGCTTTCGCCACAACATCGCTCTTATTGCACCAGCCGTCCGAGGGGTTCACCCATACACGCAAACGGATAGAGTTCATACCCAAGTCACGCATCAAAGTCATACATTCCGTTTGCCGGCCTGAAGCATCATAAAACTTAGCTCCGGAGGCTTCCATTTGCGTCAACCAACTGATATCGGCACCTTTGGCAAATCCGGTCATATCATAAGTAGGCTCTTGGGGAAATTCCGGAGTTTTATCATCATTGCTACAAGCGGCTGCTCCCAGAAGGAGCAAGCCGGCTACTAATATATTCATATATTTCATAATTCAGTTCATTTATTCAATGGTATAGGTTGCATTTATTAAATCTACAGTAAGGGTGTATGTACCCGGTGCCAACGAGGCATCATCCGTAATGCCGTCAGCACCCTTATAATAAAGTTTTCCGGCACTTCCGCCATAAACGTAATCCCAGTTTCCGTCAAAAAGGTAAATCTTAAATCCCCAGGCAGACGGTTGTGTGATAGTAATGCCGCCACTAAACACGCCAATAGTATTTGCAGCAGGCAACGGCTCGAAAGTCCAATCTTCATCTTTCAGCTTATTAAGACCTGCGATATAGATCTCTCTGCCTAAAGCCCTTGAATTATAAGTCAACGCTTTCAAAGATACATCAAAGAAATAAAGACCACCATCAGGAGCCGGAATATTGACGGCCCCGTCTCCAACCTCGAATGCCAATGTACCGGCGTCCGCACCACCCTCATTCAAAGTATAGACCGCACTCCAATTCCCATCTTCAATACCTATCTGATATCCCCAGGGAGCGTTCACATCTGCTACCCCCGCATATCCCAGATTATCTTCATTATAAAGGCGCAAGTGGTGGTTGAAGTTCCAGCCGCCTTCCCCTTCACTGATACCCAGCATATAGAGAGTCTCACGCGCCGGTTCCGGCTCCGGTTCCGGTTCTGCACTACCGCTGCTTACTTCCACTGTCCATTGCTTCGAATTACTCAAGTCAATCGTCAAGGTACATTCTCCCGCAGCAGGAACGTTTACAGTGATATTGCCTGCCTGAGCGCCAAAGATAAGAGTTTCTCCACTTTGCCCAAAGCCTACCGGAGTATTTTTTGCAGCATCATCATCCGTTCCGGTAGAAGAGTCATACAGTTTACCTGTTCCGGAAATCTGCAAAGTGATATTTCCAGCTTGTACGGCATTGAAAGCATAGGTCCATTTCGTATTCGGACGATCGAAAGTCATCTCTCCGGACAAATCTCCCGCAAGAGTAAGAGAGGGGATGTAAAGAGCAGACCATAATTTAGTATTGACATTCACGTCCACATAGTAACAACCGCCTATTCCCGGAGACCAGCAGTTCCAACGCTTTTCGTCATCGTCTTCCGAGGACAACACGAAAGCGGTTCCCGTCACACCGTCATTACCCCAAACCGCTCCGTTGCCTTCTTTCAGATAGAAGTTATACCAAGGAGTAAGCCCCATAAATCCTTTATAGTCACCATCGGAAGCATCTGAATAAAGCACCATGCCGGTTTCTTCCTTATCGGTATTGAGAATATATCCCATACTCATATCGATGGTGTAAGGGGTAACAGATACCTTCACTATATTGGAATACACTGGTATCATATTGTTCCCCGTCCGGGCAGCAAGACGGAAATAGACATTGTTCGCCACATCGGGAGTAGCACCTATACTCTTGGCCAACGCATTGAGTGCCGCTCCGGTATAGGCCTTTGAAAGAGAATTCTCGGAACTTTCATTCACCACACCCGAGAAGTCCTCAGTAGTGGAAACTTGCAAGATCTGGATAGTCACATCAATAGCCGACAGACCGGGATCACTTATCTGTAAAGCATCTTTAGTCCATGCCAACGATAACACAATGTCCTTACTGTTTTCTTGCAACAGGACAACATTGCTCTCCGTGGCAACCAGTTCTCCCGCTTCAAGGCTGCTCAAGTATATCTTATCTTCATCCTTTTCGCAAGCGGCAAAGCCTAATGTCAGTGCGAGAAGGAGAATGAAATTCTTCATTGTCTTCATATAAAATGTATTAAATTAATAGTTTTCGTTATAAAGATTCGGATTAGCCGTCAATTCGGTAGACGGAATAGGATAAATGTTGAATTTATCGTCCACAGCCTGCCCCGTAATCGTACCGCCCTTCCATTGCCACAGATAGGCGGCAGTGGTGAACTTACCGTAGCGTATCAGATCCGTACGACGTACACACTCCATGTAGAGTTCACGTGCCCGCTCATCCAAGATGAAGTCGACCGTCATTTGTCCATCAGTAATATTGCCTGAATCATTACCAAAGGCACGCATACGTAGTGCGTTGACATAACTTAAAGCTGTGGTACGGCTACTACCTTCGCCCCCTCTCACCACAGCCTCGGCCAGCATTAGGTAGACATCTGCCAAACGGAAAACAGGGAAATCGGTACTGGCACTACCGTCATTGCTGGGGGAACCAGCTTCGCCGGCATCAGTCAGATTGGTCCACTTCTCGGACAGATAGCCATTGCTCTGGCTCTCCACTACATCAACCGACTGGGTTTGACCTTCGGTATAAAACATAGCGCGGCTATCATTCGCATCAAAAAGATTAGGAAACTCGCCTCGCAGGCGGAAGCTTCCCCAGCCGGACGGCACTCCATAGTCGGTGGGCAACTGTGTATCAGAAGTGTTATTTATACTACCACAAATGATATAGGTAGTCGCACCCCACGTCATGGTGCGTTCAGAATCCACCGGGAAAGCATAGATGATTTCGTTCGTGCGCAAGTGGTTGTCGGCATTGAACAACAGGGCATAGTCGTCTTCCAGCGTATAGCCCGCCGTCAAAATGCGGTTGCAGTAAGTGATACAGTCCGTCCAGCGGGCGGTACCGGTATAAATCTCAGCATTGAGGTAGAGGCGTGCCAGCAAGGCGTGAGCAGCTGAGCGGGAAGCACGACCGTACTCGCAGGCCGTGCGGTCCAGCAGGTCGTCATCAATCGCTTTCAGTTCTGACTCCAGATAATCGAATAACTGCTTTCCAGTATAGCGCGGCGGCAAATAATTACCCACAGGGTCTCCCTCTGTGACGAAGGGCACGTTGCGGAAGAGATCGAGAGCATGAGTATAGGCCAAGGCGCGGATGAAGCGGGCTTCGGCACGATAATGACGAATCTCCTCCTGCTCGCTCTCGCTGAAGGCGCTGATTTGTCCGTCAGTGGCGTTACGCAGGAATTCGTTGCACAGTGCTATGGTGTAGTAGATACGGTAGTACGTATCAGATACCCACACATCGTTGGCATCCCAGCTCAGGTAGGTGAGACCACTCATCTTGTCGCCCTCCTGCCAGGTGTATACCAGTTCGTCCGTACCACACTCTTGCATATTGAAGTAGCAACGCAGGCAATCGTAGCCGGAGTTACTACTCATGTCGGAGTTGCCGCCACCCTTCTCCTGTCCGGAAATAACAAAGGAAACATAAAGTTTACCCAAGACGGCTTTGTAGTTGGCGGCCGACGTATAGACATCTGCCGATGTGGTTTCAATGTGCGGATACTGGTTGAGGTCGCCTACGCAAGAAGTAGTAAGGAATGTACCGGCAAACAGCAGCGCGGCGTAATATAATATCTTTTTCATATCTTGTTCTTTATTGATGTTGACGAATTAGAATTCAAATCCCAGACTGAGCGAGTAAGTACGCGGACGGGGATAGAAAGAGGAGTCCATACCATTCGACACTTCAGGATCGACTCCCGAATAGCGGGTGATGCAGAAGACGTTCTGCACCATGACACTGGCGTTGAGGCTGAACCAACGGCACAGGCGCCCGAAATTATAGGACAGCGAAAGATTGTCCATTTTCAGAAATGAGCCATTCTCCACGTAGTAGTCCGACAGATGCTGGCGGCTTTGGAAGTTGGTCTTCAAATAACTGCTGTGCAGATTATTCAGTTGATAGGAATTATAGCTCATTGTTCCCCAAGCACCGGTGTTCATCGCCATTCCGTTATACATGTAGTTTCCCACATTGGCACGCAGACTGGTACTGAATGTCCACTTCCTGTAGTTTAGTGAGGTACTGAAACCAAAAATAAAATCAGGCGTAGGTGACTTGTAACGGTAGAGATCGCTGGAGTTTATCTCGCCATCACCGTTCAAGTCAGCATATGCACCCTCAATGGGACGACCGGTTTCAGAGTCGTAGAGTTGCTTGTATACATAGAACATGTAGGGTTCGTAACCTTCACTCAACACCTGGACAATCTGTCCGTCAATGGAGGCACCTGCGGATATGTTGGTAGTGGCACCACCTTCTACCAGTGAGAGGTTCTTGACTTTCATCTTCTGCCAAGTCATGTTGAAGCTGACATCCCAGTTCCAGTTCTTACTTTGGATGGGGGTGGCATTCAAGGTGACTTCAATACCCTTGCTGTCCACATTGCCTACGTTGGTTAAAATGTTCTTATCAAAATTAACTCCGGCAGGAGAGGCGACGGTGGCCAGCAAATCCTTGGTTTGGCGGGTATAATAGTCAAAACTACCGGTAATACGGTCCTTCAGCAGCCCGAAATCAAATCCGACATTCCAGGCAGTGGTGGTCTCCCACTTCAGGCCTGAGACGTAGGCTTCGGGACGGTAGGTAGTGGTGTACTGGTTACCAAACAGTGCCTCGGCTCCGGTTTGGCTGGCGGTATAGACAGGCAGGTAATTGTAGTTGCCAATACCGTCCTGCTGACCGGTGACTCCGTAGCTGGCCCTCAATTTCAGGTTGCTAAGCACTGGATTATCTTTCAGGAAAGCCTCCTCACTGACTCTCCATGCCAAAGCTACAGAGGGGAAAGTGCCCCATCGGTTGTCAGGATTGAAGCGAGAGGTGCCATCACGGCGCATAGTAGCCGTCAGCATATAGCGGGAGTCGAATGTGTAGTTCAGACGAGCATAATATGACAAGAGTACGTGGCGCTGGTCAGTGGCAGCAGTAGTACTCTGCGGCTCCGCCAGAATGTTCAGTTCGCTGTATTGGGGAGATGTGCTCTTCCAGTGCTGATAGTCGTAACCCACTGTGGCGTCAATACTGCTCTTCCAAACGTCAATGTATTTATTGTAGTTTAGATAAGTGGTGAGCAGTCGGTTAGTGTTCTTCTGCGGACCGTACTTATAGTCACGGCCTGAAGTGGTTTGGTATTGGGCGGCTTCGGCAGGAACATATATCCTGCCCTGCCCCTTGGCATAGTCGTATCCCAAAGTGGCGTGAAACTTCAGTTCGGGCAGAAAATGCATCTTGTAATCTACATCGAAGTTGCCAACCAGGCGAGACACCCGGCTTGTAGATTTATATTGTTCGAGTGCTCCCAGCGGATTGAGGGTACCGCCAGTGACTATCTGTCCTGCATTGTCGAGGGCTTCATTATAACCGCCGAAAGTGTCGTTGCCTGAGTAAACGGGTATGGTTGGATTCCATGTGGTCGCATTCCAGATCACATCGGACTTGGCAAAACGATTGTTGTTGCGCGAGGCTTTGACGTTAAGATTCAACTTCAAATGTTCGTCAAAGAAAGAGGGTGACAAGGAGAGGCTTCCCGTAAGACGTTCGGCATTGTCGGTCTTCAGCAATCCGTCCTGATTGTAGTAGCCCAGAGAAACACGGATGGGAAAGTTGCGAGTGATGCGACCGGAGACACTAAGGTTGTTGTCGGTACCGAAGGCAGTATGGAAAATCTGATCATTCCAATCAGTGTCGGCGGTACCCAGCAAAGACTTCTGCGCATCGGTACCCTGTGTATTGACAAGGTTAATGAACTCCTCGCGCGAAAGCATATCAGTCATTTTTGTACGGGTTTGTATTGAATTGGTAGTAGTAAGACTTACCTTTATACGGTCTGTAGTGCCTTTCTTGGTAGTAATGATTATGACACCGTTTGATGCACGCGAACCGTAGATGGCGGTGGACGAAGCATCTTTCAAGATAGTCATACTTTCTATATCACTCGGATTAATCAGTGCCAGAAAGTTACCGTCATTACCACTGATACCACCTGTTTCGAGGGGTACACCATCCAAAACTATAAGCGGATCATTACTGGCGTTCAGCGAAGCGCCACCGCGAATACGGATGGTGCTTCCGGCTGTTGGTGAGCCACTATTGCTCATAATCTGTACACCGGATACCTTACCGTTAATCAACTGTTCAGGCGAGGAAATCAGTCCGGAATTGAAATCCTTACTGCTAACATTGGAAACAGAACCGGTGAGATCGCTCTTGCGTTGCGTACCATAACCAATGACAACGACGTCACTCAACATCTGTGCATCGCTTTTCATTTTCACATTTACAGTGTTGCCGCTTGGCACAGGTACAGTTACAGTTTCATAGCCTACATAGGATATTTGTAAGGCGGTAGCTCCTGAAGGAACAATGATGTTGAAATTTCCATCAAGGTCGGTGATTACACCCGTACTGGTACCTACTACCAGAATACTGGCGCCGATTAGTGGTTCGTTCGTGTCGTCTACAACATGCCCGGTTATTTTCTTCCCCTCTTGTGCAAAGGCCGGACTGACAGTTCCTAACAATGCGATACACAGCAGGCAAAAGAACGCTGTGGCGCGAAAACTTAAGATTTTGTTTCTCATACGTGGTATTTGTTTTAAAGTGTTACATAATCAAATCTAAAGAGATCTTTCATCCGCAGATGACGCGGATTGCACAGATTTTCTTTTATGTTGCGCAGTTATTCAAAACCGCGTAATACGTGTCCTCTGCGGATGAAAAATTGTAGTTATTTTATTCAAGCCAGATACTCCCTATCTCTATTTCCGCAGTCTTTTCAGCAACTCCGTCAAAGGAGAGTTCAAAAGTTTCAATCCCCTCTACCCTGAAAGGTATTTCAGTCTGCGGACGAAAATAATGGTCAAGGAAGACCGGATAGGCGTGGGGAAGCAAAGCAGTATTCGTTTGTTCTAAATCCTGCAAGGGTACACGAATGACACCATCAGTCGCAGCGGCACACGAAGCAAGATAAGTATATCCGTCAGAAGTAATGAAGCCGGCTTTTAGTCCTTCGGGAATCTTCTTTGCATGGATACACAAAGTATGGCAGGAAGCGAGTCGTTCAAGACGTCCATCGATATCATCCTTAATATAGCAACGAAGAACAAAGACGGGCGCCTTATCTTTAGACTCGAAGGCGATGTGCAGGGTGGGCTTCTCTGTCGGTGCATTTTGTATTAACCGGCGATTTGTACGGCTCCATTCGGGCATAGTATATGTTTCCAATTTACTATCAGCATCCACTATTTCCAGCAGAGACAGTGATTTTTCAGGAGCGACTACGTTGGTTTCCCACAGGGTAGCCGAAGTATAGTCCCAATCCAGTGGACTCCCGGCTACTCCCGAAGGAAACGTTTGTCGCTTATCGCCTTGACAAACGACGATGTTATACCTAAAACAACCCTCTTTTATCTCTGTAGCAGGTATGGTAGCACGATAAGTGTAACCGCCTGCATGATTCATTTTCAGATAAGGATTCTTTTCATTCCAGAAAGATATCTTATCTGTATAGATAATAACGGAATCGGGCATTTCATTACCCGCCACAATGGCCTCTATCTGTAAATCTTTACCGGCATCTACTGTCTTGGCAGGAGAATGAGTAACAGTAAAACCTTTATTATCTGAAATGGATGGACGTACATATTCACCAAGAGTAATATTCTGCCAATGAGCTTCAGCAGTCCATTTACCGGAAGCAGATATACCTTCACGCTGTAACAGATAAACACCCGGACGAAGGGTAGAAATCTTGCCATTCGCAGCTTGTGAACTGAATGTATTTCCATTATTCAAACCGTTCACCCGGAATTGCTTACCTAAATCAGGTAAATTCAGAGTCATATCCCATGCACCGGAAACAATGCGCATTACTTCTTTATCCAAAGAAGGCTTTGTAAACGGATCACTAACCTGTACGGCATCGGGCATTACTTCCAAACGCCAAACACCCTCTTCCAAACGATCCAGCCAATAAACTCCCGTACCTTCATAATTCACCACCGGAGATTTGCCACAACCTGCAATGGCGCGAAGCTGAGAAATATCTTTCGGACGGGTTTGAGTTGTATTGGAATAGTAGAATTTCTCTCCGTCATTCAGTTCGCTTAAATCCTGCACGTAACTGACACGGAAACCATTGAATAATGTATCTGCCGGATAACTGACAAAACTCTCTCCCCTGCCCACTTTCTGCGCCACTTCTGCGGCAATCATCAATCCGATAGCCTTATTCGGGGTGTATGCTACATTCAAGTAATGAGTCTGGTATTCGGTATTGTAGGCCGCCATGTCGATAGGATCATAGGCAAACTGAGTAATCCACTGGAAACCTGCTGTGCGGAAAGTGCGTACAGTGGCCGGATACATATAGGAATAAAGAATATCAGCGGGATCAAATTCATAAACCATACGGGCCTTCTTATCGAAACCTTTCAGATTGGAGAAAGGAATAGCATAACGGTCAACGAAAGGCAGGAAGTTCCCCTTGCGGGTATGTCCGGATACAAGTCCAATGGGATACCATTGATAGGTAGTACCTTGTATGGCTGTAGAATAGTAAGCCTCTACCACATGCTGGTTATGGCTGACATTGTAGAACACCGGTTTGCGGTTGCCTGCACGTTTCAGGGCGGACAGCATCTTATTTATGTAACTACGCGTTCCGGTTACAGTGCCCGGATGGCAAGGTTCGTTGTTTATTTCAAAACCTACGATATAAGGATCGTCTTTGTAAGTATAGCCAGTATAAGGATTCACGTGGCGTACAAGAGCAGCAATATACTTTTCCTGTGCAGCAATAGCTTCTATATCACTATGAACAGCACATTTATCATAATGAGATGAAAAGCCACCAACAGGCTGGTTATGTTCCGGATAACCATTGCCAAAGTTAGTCTGTGCTGTGATAACGGTACGGATACCGCGTTCCTGCAATTTATGGATAAGATAGTCCAATAGCTCCAGGTGCTCATTTTCCAGCAAGTTACCTTCTGCATCGGAAATTTCTACATCCCAGATGTGAATACGGTAAGCATTCAGTCCCAGGCGTGCCATGTGATAGACATCACGGTCGATAGCAGTTTTATGGTCCACTCCCAGATAGCCCATTGCCCGGTAGGCATGTGCAAAGGGTAAGGTATAGTTCACACCAAAGAAAGAAGCTTCTTTCTTCGTATCCGACCAACGCATGACGCCGCCGGCATCTACATAAATAGTAGGAACGTTTTTAGGTACTTTGTTCTGTGCCGGAGCAACTACTGCCAGCAAACAAGTAATCAAGATAAGAATGTGTCTCTGCATGTCATCAAATTCAAGTTGTTTTTTCTTGACGGCAAAAGTAATGGAGTGCTATTATTCGTCAAAGCAGATATCGGACATAAAAGGAAACAAAAAGGACACTTACTGATTATCAACAACATATGCAGACTGTTTATATGAATTAAGAGCAGCTTTGCTAAACAAAACTCACCATTCGTTGTTCTCTTCGGAACGATAACAATCTAATAAAGAAACAATGAAAAAGTTGACGTATTCTTTCCTGCTCCTGATGCTCCTGACATCAGTTCCGGCCCTTGCCGATTATGCGCCTGTCAATGTACAGACAGCACTGAAAAAGATGTATCCTGCCGCCAAGGATGTTGCCTGGTCACGGGATGAGACCTACTATGTAGCGGACTTTATACAGAATGGTTTCGATACAAAGGTCTGGTTCAATTCCGAGGCACAATGGGAAATGAAACAGATTGACTGGGGAACAATGGATGAGGTGCCCAATGCCGTATACAATGCTTTTGCCGCAAGCGAATATTCCGACGGAATGGTGCAGGGAGTCACCTTAGTCCAGTTTCCCAAACGGGAAGCAGTGGTTTCCGTAGTTGTGGGAATGGCGAATACACAGACCAGGTACCAACTACTGTTCACCCTTGACGGTGGACTGGAAGATGAACGCAATGCGACCTATTTCAACAACCTGCTTGGCGCGGAAGTCTTCTTATAAAAGAGAAGCCCTCCCTCACACATACTGTTTCGGAGTCACTCCAAACTCTGCCTGGAAGCATTTGGAGAAATAGGAATGATTGGAGAAACCAACCATATACATCACCTCAGCCACAGTAAACTTCTGCTGTTTCAGCAGCATAGCCGCCTTTTTCATGCGGATGGACTTAATGTATTCCACAGGGGTCATACCCGTCAGTTGCTTTATCTTGCGGTACATCTGCTTGTTATTGATGCCGGTCCATTCGCAAAGGGCATTCACATTCAGTTCGGAGTCTGAGATGTGTTCTTCAATCAGATGAATCACACTTGCCAGGAACTTCTCATCATAAGAAACCGCCTCTATCTCTTTCGGGGTAGAAAGAACTTCCATGCGGGCTTTCGCCTCATGCGTCTCCCGGCTATGTAATAATTGCTCCACACGAGAAAGTAAAATATCCGGTTCAAAGGGTTTAGGAATAAAGGCATCTATATGCAATTGAATACTTTCAAGTTCTGTTTCCTTATCGCTTTTCGCAGTCAGCAAGATAATGGGAATAGTAGATGTGGGAACATGCTTCTTGATATGACGCACCATTTCAAGCCCATCCATCACGGGCATCATGACATCAGCAATAATCAGATCGGGCATTAATTCCAGAGTGAGTTCCATACCAACCTTACCATTGTCCGCCAAGCGACAACGATATTGGGTATGCAGTATCTGATAAATAAACTCTGCAACTTCCGGAGTATCATCCACAACCAGAAGCAATGGGGCATCCGGAGCGGGCGTATCTGTATCGGGAATCACAATCGAAGTTCCGGCAACAATAGGTTCGACATCAAAAGAAGCAGTTTCCGCAGAAATCTCTACAACAGACTCTTCCATAGCAATCACCGGAAGGGTAAGCATAATGGTAGTACCTTTATTCTCTTCTGAAGAAAGCAGGACATTACCGCCATGCAGCTCCGTATAGGTTTTTACCAGATATAGTCCGATACCCGTTCCCTCCTTCTTGCCCGCCGTCTTGGGAGACTGGAAGAAACGCTGGAAGACATGCGGCTGATCCTGGCAGGGAACACCGATACCTGTATCTGATACAGAGATATACACCTCTTTATCAGAAGCCTGCAAACGAAGCGTTATCTCTCCCGCTTCCGGAGTGTATTTCACGGCATTAGACAAGAGGTTATCCAAGATAGATTCCAGTTTTATGGCATCCATCTGTATGTATATCTTTTCACGGTCGGTATGGAAATGGAAGGTTAGTTTCTTCTCTTTTGCCTTCTCCTCTGCATACAAGGTAAATAAACCATGCGCAAAAGATACCAGTTCGATTTGAGAAAGTATCAACAACGTATTGTTGCCACTATCCACCCGGTTGAAGTCCAGTCCCTGATGAATGAGTGAATTCAATTTCATCGCATTGCGATGTACCTGCTCCAGTTGTTTCTTCTCTTGCTGATCCTTGATGCCGGGCAGTAATTTACTGATAGGGGCGATAATCATACTCAACGGAGTTTTCAGGTCATGGGAAAGGTTGGTGAAAAACTCCATCTTCGCCTGTGATTGTTCCAGGATCTTCTCCTTCTCCATACGCTCCAGCTTCAAGCGGTTTTTTACGCGGAAAAAGTTGATAGTCCAGATCACCAGTACCAGACAGAGCAAAACATAGAGTGCCTTTGCCCACAGAGTATAGTACCAAGGTGGAATGATATGAACCTCCAGTGTATAAGCCCGGTCCGATGGTTTTCCATAAGCGTCCAACTTACTCACCAACAGACGATAGTCTCCATAACTCAGGTTATTGTAAGTGATGCGGTTGGTATTTGCTTTCAATAAGTTCCACTCGCGATCCACGCCTTCCAGACGATATACAAGTTTGCTTTTCTCTTCAAGAGAGTAAGGCAGGTCGGAAAGTTCAAAGGCAAGGTTATTCTGGTCATAAGCCAGTTCTATCCGTTGTGAGTAACGGATGCCTTGTCCGGACAATGAAGAAATGCCGAAGCGTCCGGTACCGGAATATGAAACATCTGTTTGTGAAGCATTGGGCTGATACAGTTGATTATTGATGTAAATGGCAGTCAGGATAAGAGGTTTTTCGGTGTGTTCTGCCAGTAGGGCTTCCGGTGAAGATATGGCAAAACCATCCGCCGTACCCAAATAAAACTCTCCGCTTGTCCGGTCGAAAAACATACTGGTGAAACGTTTATCGGTGATATTCAGCCGACGTATTTCCAGTGTCCGCTGGTCTGCCACCCAGAAACCATCGGTAGTAGATATCCAGATTTTTCCATCAGCCTCAACCATGGAGAGTATCTCATAATGGTTGTACTCATCGAAAGGAAGTATGCAGATACTATCGTTATCAGGCTGAATACGTATCACGCCACCGGGAAAACCGACCCAGATATGACCATCTTGGGCAGAGAGGATAAAGTTAGGGGTTCTTTCGCCTGTCAGCTTGTCCGGAGCAATATGAGTTATTTCTCCTGTGCGGGAATTTATCTTCTCGATGCTGTTAGCACTGTTGTACAGCAGTGCCCATACCTCCCCCTCACAGTCGGGAATTAGCTGGTTGATGAACATGCCCGAAAGACCGTTGTGTATGGAATACGTCTTCTCTGCCATATAGGGACCACCGGAAGAACGCATCAGGTTCTGTTTGTCTACCACAAAAATTCCACCGAGACAAGTGGCTATCCAGAGTTTCCCTTCCCGGTCTTCAAATAAATGATACGCCCAGTTGGCATTGTAGCGGCGGGTACTGTCTACGATACTATAATGAACAAACTGACGGTTCTTCGGATCGTAACGGCTGACGCTACCATCGGTAGCCACCCAGAGTTGCCGCTCCCGGTCTTCATAAAGATGGCGTACCCGGTTGTGCGCCAAGGGGTATTTTTTATCCCCCATTTTATACCAGGTAACGTCCTGTTCTCCACCCTGGGGCCGGGTGAAACGAATCAGTCCGTTGGTTCCGCCAAACCAGTAAGTTCCGTGTGTATCGCGAAGCATGGAATAGAACTGGTTTCCCTCTCCCGTCCCGGTGATTTGTGAAATGGGGATATAACGCAGCGCATTGTTGTTCCGTGATATGGAGATGCCGTAATCCGTACCCAACCAGATGTTATGTTCCCGATCAGCAAAGATAGTCCAAATAATATTATTGGAGAGTGATTGCAGATTTCGGGAATCATGGACTACATGCAGCAAAGATTCTCCTTCCTGATACACATACAAACCATTGTCCGTGCCCACCAGCAACCGCCCACTACCATCCAGTGCCAGCGACTTGACGGAATTATCATGGAAGACATCAATCCGCTGAGTGCGCCCGTCGGCAGGCGTATATCTGAAAAGGCACCCTTCCGTACCGATCCAGATGCAGCCGCGTGCCGTATCTTCGAGCAGGGAATTGACAAACTGATTGCTCCGGTTGCCACTGAGAGGCAGGTCTATTTCTTCAAAATGCCGGGTAGCGGGAATATAGCGGCAGAAGCCATTATAGGTACCGATATAAAGAGGCCCGGCTGAAGAACGGATCAGTGAATAGATGGTCTGGTGTGGAATACCTTCGGTAACGGCAGAGAGCTGGTGGTCGTTCAGCGAATAGGTATAGAGGCCGTTCAATGTTCCCAACCACAGCATACCGTCATGTACAAGCAATGCGCGGATATCAGTCGGAAGCTGCGTTTCCGGTTCTTCGTAGGTATCTGTGCGATAGTTGTAAATTAGCAGACCATTGTCGGCACCCAGATAAAGATAAGTACTGTCTACCACCGTACCGCAATAAATCTGTGTATTGTTACGCTTGGCGAAAGTGAAATGTGACTGTGTGGAATAACCGTCATAACTGAACAAACCTTTATTGGAACCGATCCATATCAGTCCCTGTGTATCTTGCAGGAAACAATTGATTACAGAGGCTTCCGTCCCCAAACTGATATTATCGAACAAGCGATAATCCGGTTTCTGTCCGGACAGCTTGACAGGAAGCGTTATCTGTAAAAGTAGAAGTAGAAGAAAAAAAACAGGTCTGTGCATACACTTCGGTTTATTAAAGGTCGGGGACAAAGATAAAATTAATCTGTTACAAACGCCCTGTACCTTTCTGAATATTTGTCTAAAACTCATGGGGAATCCTTTAAAACAACCTGTCTAATTGTTCGTTATGCTCCGAAACTTTTCACTCCCTCTATGTAACAACTATCCTAACATATTCTGTTTCATACTCATCGGCTCTTATGGGATATGCAAACGTTTGCGCAAATCTCTAACCCGATAACTGTCAATGAAGAAGCGGCATTTCATGTATTCAGCTATTTTTGCAACCGGATAGGTCAGCGCATTAAGATAAGCTGCGCCTCAGCAATAAAAATAAGCAAGCTTATTTTGTATTGTTTTCGGTTTGCACTACCTTTGGATAAAGGAATACTTAGAGAATACCATGAATAAACCGCAGATTACCATCAAGGACATAGCACGGGCGTTGAACGTCTCGCCCTCTACCGTGTCAAGAGCGTTGAAGGATAACCCGGATATCAGCCGGGAAACCCGCGACCTTATACATGCTTACGCCCGCGAGCATAATTATAAGCCTAACGTACTTGCAGTGAATCTTCGTGCCAGCCGCTCGAATACAATCGGTGTGATTGTACCGCAACTGGTACACCACTTTTTCTCGTGCGTGCTGAGTGGCATAGAAAAGGCCGCCGCTGAAGCGGGATACAATATTCTGGTAGCCCAGAGCAACGAATCTTACGAACAGGAAGTAAAAATCGTACATTCATTCCTTGCCGCCCGTGTCTGCGGTGTGATCGCCTCATTAGCAAAAGATACTTCCCAATACGACCATTATCAGGACTTGCTGAATAACAATATTCCCATTGTGTTCTACGACCGCATCTGTACCGGATTAAAAACGGAACGGGTGGTAGTAGACGACTATGCCGGCTCTTTTGCCGCTGTGGAGTATATGATACAGACGGGATGCAAGCGTATCTTGTTTTATGGAGCAGCACCGCATCTGGAAATCACCAAGAACCGCCGGAATGGCTATCTGGATGCCATGAAGAAATACAAGATTCCCGTGGATGACAGCATGATTATGCTGTGTGATACACGGGAACGTGCCATATCCATCACTCCTGACATACTGGAAGGTCCCGGTCATCCCGATGGTTTCTTCGCCATCAATGACGAAACAGCTTCGGGTATTCTGTATGCCTGCAAACTGGTTGGAAAGAAAGTGCCCGACGAAGTATCAATCTGCGGATTTACCGACGGTGCCATTGCCCAAAGCACAGATCCCAAACTGACCACCGTGGAACAGCATGGAGAAGAAGTCGGAAAAAGTGCTTTCAGCATTCTGGCAGACAAGCTGGAAGGAGGCGATGACAAGAGTAGTAACAAGATTGTGAGAACGAATCTTGTAGTGAGAGGAACAACGAAATGAATGAGTGACAAGCTACGAGCTACGAGTGACGAGTAGGCTGCGCGAAATTGCCAGTATGCCGAAAGGAACTCGTAGCTTGTAGCTCGTAGCTCGTAACTAATAATTTATTAAGAATGAAAGTAAAACCTGATTTGAGCTTTTGGAAGCTGTGGAATATCAGCTTCGGCTTCTTTGGCGTACAGATCGCATATGCTTTGCAAAGTGCGAACATCAGCCGTATTTTCGCGACATTGGGTGCAGACCCGCATAGTTTAAGTTACTTCTGGATATTGCCACCATTGGCAGGTATCATCGTGCAGCCCATCGTAGGCGCTGCAAGCGACAAAACGTGGACACGCTTCGGACGACGTATTCCTTACCTGTTTGTCGGTTCACTGGTAGCCGTACTGGTAATGTGCCTGCTGCCGAATGCCGGTAGTTTCGGTATGGCAGTCAGCACGGCAATGATATTTGGATTAGTATCGTTGATGTTTCTGGATACATCCATCAATATGGCGATGCAGCCATTCAAAATGATGGTGGGCGATATGGTCAATGAAAAGCAAAAGGGCCTTGCATACTCTATCCAGAGTTTCCTGTGTAATGCCGGTAGCTTGGTAGGTTTCCTGTTCCCGTTCATCTTTACATGGATAGGCATCAGCAATATAGCTCCACAAGGTGTAGTTCCCGACTCGGTTATCTATTCCTTCTATATTGGAGCCGCCATTCTGATACTTTGCGTCATCTACACCACGGTAAAGGTGAAAGAAATGCCACCTGCCGAATATGCAGAATACCATGGTATCACCGAAGAGGAAGAAAAGGAAAAGATCAATATGATGAAGCTGCTGGTGAAAGCACCGAAAGCTTTCTGGACAGTAGGCTTAGTGCAGTTCTTCTGCTGGTTTGCTTTCATGTTCATGTGGACTTATACCAATGGTAGTGTAGCTGCCAATGTATTCGATGCTCCTACTGTTGAAACAGTGGTAAATGGCATAAGTAAAATAATGCTGGACACTAAGAGTATCCAGTATCAGAATGCTGCCGATTGGGTAGGCGTACTGTTTGCCGTACAGGCCATCGGCTCCGTACTCTGGGCAGTATGTATCCCGATGTTCAAGAATCGCAAACAGATCTACTCACTCAGTCTTATTTTGGGTGGTATAGGTTTTATCTCCACGTATTTCGTTCATAATCAATATATATTATTTATCTCATTCCTGCTTATCGGTTGCGCATGGGCAGCTATGCTGGCATTGCCCTTCACCATCCTGACCAATGCTCTGAGCGGCGGGCACATGGGCACCTACCTCGGACTGTTCAACGGAACGATCTGTATTCCGCAGATTGTAGCTGCTGCACTGGGTGGTAGTATTCTTGCCCTGTTTACCCCAAAAGGCATGTTACCACCTGAAATAAATATGCTCGTCATGGCAGGTGTGATGCTGATCATCGGTGCCGTCTGTGTATATTTAATTAAAGAGACCAAGGGGGAACAAGCAAAAGCATAATCCCCACAAGAACATACTTTGAAGGGGATATCTATCCCTCTACGACGAACAACTCTCTTCTCTACGATAATCGAAGGTGTGTCAAAACTGGAAAGTAACTTAAGCTCCCCTCCTCCCGGGAATTGAGATAGTACTGCATTATGACACACCTTCGATTCTTATAAAGGAACCAAACACATCTATTCTTTAGATATTTTTTGTCTCCTTATTTTCCTCATCATTGCCGTTTATCCGTTTATTTGTTTATCTTTACCGCCATAATCACCATTGAGATACACACCATGAAAAGATACCTTAAAACCGATGAATGGAATATTATTGAAGATAACTTTCACGCTGACAACCTGCGAATGTCAGAAAGTATATTCAGTCTTGGGAACGGTCGCTTTGGCCAACGGGGCAATTTCGAGGAACCTTATTCAAGCGACTCATACCGTGGTTCATTCGTTGCCGGTATCACCTTTCTTGATAAAACGCGTGTAGGCTGGTGGAAAAACGGTTTTCCTCATTTCTATACCCGTATTCCCAATGCAGCAGACTGGAGTCGTGTCAGCCTGCGCCTCATTGACGAAGAACTGGACCTAGCACAATGGGACGTAAACAACTTCAGCCGCAAACTCGATATGAAAGCGGGTATCTCCTACCGTGATTTCGAAACCACATCTCCCAAAGGACACCAAATACGGGTACATGTGGAACATATCAACAATATGGCTCACCCCGACTTATGTCTGATAAAATACAGTGTCACCTCCATCAATTATACGGGAAGAATATCACTGATCCCCTCCCTGGATGCAATCATAATCAATAAGGACGATGAGCCGAACGAGAAGATATGGAATATCCTACGTTCCGGCGTCACAAAGGATTGCGCTTATCTATGGACGCAGACCCGGCGGGAAGATGCGCAAGTGTGCTATGCCATGACTTATCAGTTCTTCAAGAACGGTAAAGAAACCACTTCGAACCCGATACGCATTGAAAAGGAAAAACAAACCGGATTCAGCATCGGAGCAGATGTGAAACCGGGAGATAATATGATACTCATCAAATACACCGCTATAAGTTCGTCACTCTATGATGAACGTCAGGAATTGATAGAGCATTCCATCACCAAAGCGCGTCAAGCTAAAATTGACGGCTGGGATAAGCTGGAAAACGATCATCAGCAAGCCTGGGCTAATATATGGAAGGAAATGGATGTGGTTATCGAAGGGGACCCGGAAGCACAACAGGGGGTCCGATACAACATCTTCCAACTTTGCCAGACGTACCGCGGTGATGATCCGCGTCTGAATATCGGGCCGAAAGGATTCACAGGTGAAAAATACGGCGGAAACACATACTGGAATACAGAACTTTGTTGTGTACCGTTCTTCCTACTCTCTACTCCGAGGGAGATTGTGAAAAATCTGTTGATATACCGTTATAACCAACTGCCGAAAGCGATAGAGAATGCTCGTAAATTAGGGTTCAAAGCGGGTGCAGCCCTCTTTCCACAAGTCACTTACAGCGGCGAGGAGTGTCACAGTGAATGGGAGATCACCTTTGAAGAAATACACCGCAACAATATCATCGTCTATGCCATTGCACAACATGCTGCACTTACAGGCAGCAAAGATTATATAGCTAAATACGGACTGGAAGTCATGATTGCCATCTCCCGTTTCTGGAGCCAGCGCGTATCTTTCTCCAAACCAAAACAGAAATATGTGATATTAGGTGTCACCGGACCGGATGAATATGAGAATAATGTGGATAATAACTGGTACACCAACTACTCGTGTGTGCAGTGCCTGCAGATGACACTTAACTATCTTGAAATCATTGCCGGAGAATACCCTGACGAATATGCACGTGTACGCCGTGTCACCAACCTCCGCCAGCAGGAAGAGGCTGAACGCTGGCGCGACATCATCAACCGTATGTATCTGCCGGAAGATAAAGAACTCGGAATCTTTGTACAAAATGATGGTTTCCTGGATAAGGAACTGGAAAGTACCGATGCCATTCCACCCGAAGAGCGCCCCATCAACCAGCATTGGTCTTGGGATCGTATTCTTCGTTCATGCTACATCAAACAAAGCGATGTGTTGCTGGGCTTATATCTGTATTACTTCAATTTCGACAAGGAAACTATCCGTCGTAACTTTGATTTCTATGAAGCGATGACGGTACATGAATCTTCACTTTCCCCGCACATCCATTCCATTCTTGCCGCCCGCATCGGTGAAGTGGAAAAGGCTTACCACCTCTTTTTGCATGCCACCCGTCTCGACCTGGATGACTACAACAACGAAACTCACCAAGGACTGCATATCACCAGTATGCCGGGTAGCTGGCTTGCCATTGTACGAGGCTTTGCCGGGATGCAGATTTTGGAGGGCATACTCTCTTTCTCCCCAGTCATTCCCGAAAAATGGAACAGCTACTCCTTCCAGATAAATTATCAGGGACGTACACTTTATATACGTGTAGGCAAGGAAATAAATATTTCACTTATCACCGGAGAAGAACTGAACATACAGGTATATAAAAACGTTTATATGCTCAAATTGGGCACCGATTTGTTGCTCAAGATAGAGGAGTAGAAGCCTATATCAATAACAACGCGCAAAATAAACCGGGAGAACAATTATCTGTTTTTCCGGTTTTATGTTTTTATACCTAAACGAACAACTATACATCAGTATGAAGAAAATCTATTTGTTCGCCATCAGCGTGATGCTGCTTGCCACATCATGCGGGCACAAGAAAGAGGGCGATGCCACTCTGATCCGACCTGTCAAAACGGCTACTGCCAGCTCCCAATCGGTCATCCGGAAAGATTTCTCCGGTATTGTAGAAGCTGTAGAATACGTAAAACTGGCCTTCCGTGTTAGCGGACAGGTCATAAACCTGCCTGTGGTAGAAGGCCAGCGGGTAAAGAAAGGGCAGCTGATCGCCGCCATTGATCCGCGCGACATTTCCCTGCAATATGCCGCCGACAAAGCCGCTTACGAAACTGCCGCAGCACAGGTAGAACGTAACAAACGCTTGTTGGGACGCCAGGCTATCTCCGTGCAGGAATATGAAATCAGCGTTGCCAATTATCAAAAGGCAAAGTCTGCTTATGAATTGTCCAGCAATAATATGCGGGATACCAAACTGACCGCTCCCTTCGATGGTTCCATAGAAAAGCGTCTGGTGGAAAACTATCAGCGCGTGAACTCCGGGGAAGGCATTGTACAATTGGTGAATACACAAAAACTCCGTATCAAATTCACCGTACCGGATGATTATCTCTATCTACTCCAGGCAAAGGACGTAACATTCAAAGTGGTATTCGATACCTATCCGAACACGGTATTCAATGCAAAACTGGAAGAATATCTGGACATTTCTACAGCCGGAACAGGTATCCCGGTAACTATTACGATTGAAGATCCTGCTTTCAACCGCTCCTTATACGATGTGAAACCGGGATTTACATGTAAAATCAAGCTGGCTTCGGACGTAGCCCCCTTCCTGGAAGAAAAGCTTGTGAATATTCCGCTCAGTGCCATATTCGGTGAAAGCGAGAACCAGAAAACCTATGTGTGGGTAGTAAAGGATAATAAGGTAAGCAAGCGGGAAGTAACCGTATACTCTCCTACCGGAGAAACCAATGCTCTTATCTCTGCCGGTGTACAGCCGGGAGAAACTATTGTGATTGCCGGAGTGCATCAACTGGTGGACGGACAGACGGTGAAAGTTATCAATTAAATGATAATTTAGGGAACTGAATACCTGAAATCAAGACAGGCTGAAAGCCTGATATTACATAGCGTAGGGCAACGCCCTACGTGATTATGTATATCTTTAATTTAAGCCCTGAAAGGGCGCAATTAAGCATCAACCTTTATATCGCCCTTTCAGGGCTTAGAAATGGGGATGCACATTACGTAGGGCGATGCCCTACGCTATATAATGCAAGCCTTTCAGGCTTAAAATTCAGCCCGCTAAATTATCATTCATGAATCTAAAACATAAATATAAATCATATGAATTTAGCTAAATATGCATTAGACAACACCAAGATCATTTATTTCTTCCTGGCTGTGTTGCTCGTCGGAGGTATACTATCATTCGACCGGTTGGGAAAGAAAGAGGATGCCCCCTTCGTTATCAAGTCAGCGGTCATTATGACCCGCTACCCGGGAGCAGAACCAGCAGAAGTAGAACGACTGATCACCGAACCGATCTCCCGCGAGATACAGTCGATGAGTGGTGTATATAAAATTAAATCGGAGTCCATGTACGGACTATCCAAGATAACATTCGAGCTCCAACCTTCCCTTTCCGCAGAGTCTATTCCGCAGAAGTGGGATGAACTGCGCCGTAAGGTGCTCAACATACAACCGCAACTACCCGCCGGAGCTTCCACTCCCACGGTATCGGACGATTTCGGCGATGTATTCGGTATATACTACGGCTTGGTAGGCGATGAAGGTTTCTCTTACGAAGAAATGCGCAACTGGGCAGAACGTATCAAAACCCAGGTTATCACTGCCGACGGAGTAATGAAAGTAGCCCTGTTCGGTACACAAACCGAAGTGGTGAATATCTTTATATCCGTCAACAAACTGGCCGGCATGGGTATAGACCCCAAACAAGTGGCAAGCCTGTTGCAATCACAAAACCAGATTATCAATACGGGTGAAATCAATGCCGGTGAACAACAACTGCGCATTGTAGCCAACGGAACCTATACCACCGTCAATGACATCCGAAACCAAGTGATTACCACTCCGGGCGGACAAGTCAAACTGGGTGATATCGCTGTCATTGAAAAAGGCTATATGGATCCTCCCGGCAACATCATGCATGTCAACGGAAAGCGTGCCATAGGTATCGGCGTTTCCACCGACCCGACGAAGGATGTAGTAAAGACCGGAGAACTGGTAGACCGGAAACTGGCTGAACTTCTTCCCCTCATCCCGGTAGGACTGGAATTGGAAAGTCTGTATCCGGAAAATGTCATAGCCCAGGAAGCAAATAATGGTTTCATCATTAACCTGATAGAATCCCTCCTCATTGTAATCGTTATCATAATGCTGGTAATGGGGCTGCGTGCAGGTATACTTATCGGCAGTTCGCTGATATTCACCATTGGCGGTACGTTACTCATCATGTCCTTCATGGGTGTAGGACTGAACCGTACTTCCCTGGCAGGTTTCATCATTGCCATGGGTATGCTGGTGGATAATGCCATCGTAGTCACGGACAATGCACAAATAGCCATTGCCCGAGGTATAGACCGGCGAAAAGCCCTGATAGATGGAGCTACCGGACCGCAATGGGGATTACTTGGCGCTACGTTCATCGCCATTTGTTCATTCCTGCCGTTGTACCTCGCCCCCTCTGCCGTAGCGGAAATCGTGAAACCTCTGTTTGTCGTGCTTGCTATTTCTTTGGGATTAAGCTGGGTACTGGCACTCACACAGACCACCACTTTCGGTAACTTTATTCTGAAAGCCAAATCCGGCGATACCAATAAAGACCCGTATGATAAACCTTTCTATCACAAGTTCGCATCTATTCTCAGAGTACTTATCAAGAAGAAGACTCTCACACTGGGCAGTATGGTAGTCCTGTTTATCATCTCACTGGTCATCATGGGAATGATGCCGCAAAACTTCTTTCCTTCACTGGATAAGCCCTATTTCCGTGCCGATATATTCTATCCGGACGGTTACAGCATCCGTGATGTGGAAAAGGAAATGAAACAAGTGGAAGCGCACCTCCTGCAACAACCGGAAGTGAAACGAATATCCACCACTTTCGGAAGTACACCGTTGCGTTATTATCTGGCTTCTACTTCCGTCGGTCCCAAGCCCAACTTTGCCAATATACTTATTGAACTGACTGACAGTAAATATACAAAGGAATACGAAGAGAACTTCGACCAGTATATGAAGTCAAACTATCCGAATGCCATTACCCGTACCACTTTGTTTAAGCTATCGCCTGCGGTAGACGCCGCCATTGAAATCGGCTTTATCGGTAATAATGTCGATTCACTGGTGATGCTGACCAACAAAGTCTTGGAAATCATGCATCGGGATGATGATCTCATCAACGTACGAAATTCATGGGGGAATAAGATTCCCGTATGGAAACCCGTTTACAGTCCGGAACGTGCCCAACCGTTAGGTGTCTCCCGGCAAAGTATGGCACAGAGTATTCAGATCGGTACAAACGGTATGACATTAGGTGAATATCGTGAAGGAGATCAGGTATTGCCCATCCTGCTAAAGGATAACACGGTCGATTCTTTCCGCATCAATGACCTGCGTACACTACCCGTATTCGGTACAACACAGGAAACCACTACCTTGGAACAAGTAGTCAGTGAATTTGATTTCCAATATAAGTTCTCGAATGTGAAAGACTATAACCGTCAGATGGTAATGATGGCGCAAGCCGATCCACGTCGGGGAGTAAATGCCATAGCAGCATTCAATAAGATATGGAAAGAAGTACAAGAAGAAATACAGGTACCGGAAGGATACACCATGAAGTATTTTGGTGAACAGGAAAGCCAGGCAGAAAGCAACGCGGCATTGGCAGCCAACATGCCATTGACGTTTTTCCTAATGTTCATTACCCTATTGTTCCTGTTCAGGACCTACCGCAAACCAATTGTCATCCTATTGATGTTGCCGCTTATCTTTATCGGTATCGTACTGGGATTAATCTTGCTTGATAAATCATTCGATTTCTTCTCTGTTCTCGGGCTACTAGGATTGATCGGTATGAATATCAAAAATGCAATTGTATTAGTAGACCAGATCGATATAGAGGCAGCTTCCGGAAAAGCGCCACTGAATGCAGTAATCAGCGCTACAACCAGCCGCATCATACCTGTAGCCATGGCATCCGGAACAACAATTCTGGGTATGATGCCATTGCTATTCGACGCTATGTTCGGTGGTATGGCGGCAACCATCATGGGTGGTCTGCTGGTAGCCTCAGCATTGACGCTGTTCGTGCTTCCGGTGGCATATTGCGCGATACATAAAATTAAGTGACAAGCTACGAGTGACAAGTACCTTTCGGTGTGATAACCGGGCGAATAATTCTTCGCCCCTACAGTGCATCAGAGCCGCTTACTTGAAAACGGTTTGCTTGTAGGAGCAAAAAAATTCGCTTACGAGTAACAGCGCAACAACTCATTACTGGTAGCTCGTAGCTCATAACTTAATTTAGCGCTTTGCGCTAAATTATCATTTATCCGTAAATATATAAAAAGAAGAAATACAAGTAATCATGAAGAAGAAAATATTCATAGTCACCCTACTCTGTTGCTTCGGCCTGAAATCCGGAGCCCAGCAATACTTAAGCCGCGAAGCATATCGTGACAAAGTAGAAGCCTACAGCCAAGTGCTGAAACAGCAGCGCCTGAAAACCATGGCAAGCACTGAAGCGCGAAAAATAGCAAATACCGGCTTCCTGCCACAAATAGACATCACAGCCGAAGGTACCGCCAACCTCAACCACCTGGATAAGTGGAACAGTCCGAAAGGTGAATACCGCCCCTACACCTATCAGGCACTCGCAACTTTGGCACAGCCCCTCTATACCGGTGGTTCTCTAATGGCTCAGAAGCGTATGGCACAGGCTGACGAAGAACTGAGTCAACTCACCACTGAACTGACTCTCGACCAGATTCATTATCAAAGCGATGCCGTTTACTGGAATGCTTCAGCCGCCTATGCCAGTCTTGAGGCTGCTGCTACATTTCAGGATATCATAAAGAAGCAGCACGATATTATTCAGGACCGTTTCAACGATGGCGCTATCAGTCGTACAGACCTGCTGATGATTTCCACCCGCCAGAAAGAAGCTGAATTGCAGTATATCAAGGCCCGCCAGAACTATACCCTTGCCCTGCAACAACTGAACATTTTGATGGGAGCAGCACCCAATACCCCTGTAGATAGCCTAAGTGAAATCAGTATATCCAGTGACCCCGTCGACATTCTTGGACTTGACGATGTACTTCCACGCCGTGCCGATTATGCCAGCACAACGGTAAACATAGCCCGAAGTGAAGCACAACGCCGTGCCGCCCTCAGCAAGTACAATCCTCAGGTAAGCATGTTCCTTGCCACAGGTTGGGATACCGGTATCACGTACATGGGACAGGAAATCCCCCATACGCCTGTAGCCGGAGTAAACGTCAGTATCCCCATCTTCCGTTGGGGGGCGCGTTTCAAAACAAACCGGCAACAGAAAGCATTCATTGGCATCCAGAAGCTGCAGCAAAGTTATATCACTGATAATATTCTTGAAGAACTCTCCGCCGCCACAACAAAACTTACGGAAACGGAGCAGCAAGTAAAGACAGCAAAGGAAAATATGGCTCTTGCCGAAGAGAATCTGGACCTTGTCACTTTCTCTTATAATGAAGGAAAATCCAGTATGGCAGATGTATTGTCCGCACAATTATCGTGGACACAGGCTCATACAAACCTGATTAATGCATATCTGGCAGAGAAAATGGCAGTGGCAGAATACAGGAAGGTGATTAGTGAATAAAGATTCAGGCGCGGATTACACGGATTACGCGAATCATTTCTTTATTGCAACAAATAGCAAAAAAAGAATCCGTGTAATTCGCGTAATCCGCGCCTAAAAATTCCGCGTTCGTCCGCATCAATCCGCGTCGTCCGCGTATCTATTCTCCTTATCCCAAGAATGAGATCAGCACACCCGCAGCCACCGCCGAACCGATAACCCCGGAGATATTACTGGACATACAGTAATTCAGCACATGGTTCTTCGGATCATACTTCGTAGCAATCTCATTGCATACGCGGCTTGCCATAGGCACAGCACTCAGTCCTGTTGCACCAATCAGCGGATTTATCTTCTTCTTACTGAACAGATTGAACAGCTTCACAAAGAAGATACCACCCGTAATGGAAAGTGCAAATGCAAGGAAACCACCTATAACAATACCAATGGTTGTCCAGTTCAGGAACGCTTCGCTTGTCATAGTTGCGCCTACACTCAATCCTAAGAAAATAGTCGCCGCATTCATAATGCTATTGGCGGCTGCATCAAACAAACGGCTGGTATCCGCACCGATTTCCTTAATCAAGTTACCGAACATCAACATACCAATCAAAGGCACTGCCGTCGGTACAAAGAGAGCGACAACCGTAGTCACTGCTATCGGGAAAATGATTTTCAGTACACGCAGATTCTTGATTTCCGTCTTCGAAGGATAGAGTTTCTCTTGCTCCTTCATATTGATCATCAATTCCTTCTTAGAGCAGAACAACTTCACTACCAACGGAATAATCACCGGAACCAACGCCATGTAAGAATAGGCGGCAATAGCAATCGGCCCCAATAAATGCGGAGCCAACTTGATAGTCGTAAAAATTGCAGTCGGACCGTCAGCACCACCAATGATGCCAAGAGCACCTGCTTCCTGCGGCGTGAAACCGATCATCACTGCACACAACAGTACCGTAAAGATACCCAACTGTGCTGCTGCTCCAAAGATAGAGAGACGCAGATTGCGAAGCATCGGTCCGAAATCCGTCAAAGCACCCACACCCATAAAGATGATGGGCGGCAAGAAGCCTGTCTTAATCAACATATAGTAGATGAAGTTCATCAATCCCAAGTCATGTGCAATTTCATGCAACGGCATTTCCCAGATGTTCTTCAATACCCCATTTACCATTACCATTCCGTTTTCATCTGCCTGAATGACCCCCATATCGCCACCGGGAAAGTTGGCGATAAGTACACCAAAAGCGATGGGCACCAGCAACAACGGTTCGTAGTGCTTCTTGATACCCAAGTACAGCAGAATGAAAGCAATGGCATACATCACCAGAAACGACGGGTCGGCAATGATATTGCTGAACGCCGTCATATCATAGAGTTTTGCAAAAATTTCTTCCATCGCTGTTTATCCTATCTTCATTAATACATCATCTTCTGAAACAGTGTCCCCCGGAGTGGCACAAATAGCCGTAATTGTTCCGTCAAAGTCAGCACGGATGGCATTGTATGTCTTCATAGCTTCAATGTAGCAAAGCAAGTCACCTTTCTTCACCTTGTCGCCCACTTTCACCGGAGTCTCTTGTGCATTCTTCGTCAGGAAGAACTTACCTTCCAACGGAGCGATCACATCCTGGCCTTCGCCTACGGGAGCTTCCACTTTCGCAGTAGCATTTGCCGGCAGGTCAATATCACCATAAGCCACCGTTACGCGATAAGCCTGTCCATCCACCTGTACGGTAAGCGTTTTCGGTTTGGCGTCATCCAACGGAGACTTATTAAGTTCCGCTTTCCGCTTTTCCACGTCTGCCAGGAAGTCTTCTTTCGCCTTACCACTCTTATATGCTTCGTATTGTGCCGGATGCATGGCATATTCGAAGAGTTCTTCATCATCTTCACCTAAATCCCATTTGTTCTCTTTCATCATTTTGCGATACTTATCGAGCGCATCCGGATAATTATCCTGCGGATTTCCGGTGAAGAACTTACGACCTTCACGTTCGGCTTTCTCTACGAGTTCGGGAGCCAATGTACCCGGCAATTTACCTGCTTTACCCAACAGCATATCCCAGATATCATCAGCAATCATACCCCAACGTTCCTTGCCTTTTTCCATAGCAATCACGTTCATCATCGCCAGATTCTTAACATACTGGCTGAACGGAGTTACCAACGGAGGATAACCTACACGCGGCCATACATAAGCCACTTCATTGAACAGCTTGATAAGCAACTGATCCTGTGTCATAAACGGCAAATTACGTTTTGCCTTATATTTATTGATGGATTCCAGATTGGATTCCAAGTCAGCCATCAAGCTACCCATCATACCACCCGGAAGTCCCGGACCGATCAACAGGGAGTTCATCAGACGGTTCTTCGGACTGATGTACAAACCGAGGAAATCATCCATAAATTCCTGAATCAATGCACGCACCTTCATGTATGCTTCCATATTCACCTCAGGAACCTGGAAACCTGCATCTTTCAGCATAGCCTGCACACTCAGCAAGTCAGCGTGTCCCGTACCCCATGACAACGGTTCCATGCCCACGTCAATATAATCGCAACCAGCCTCGCAAACTTCGAGGATACTTGCCATATTGAAACCGGGACCTGCATGACTATGATATTGAATAGGAATTTCAGGATGTGCAGCCTTGATATTTGCTACGATCTTGCCCAATGATACCGGACGTCCGATACCTGCCATATCCTTGATACAGATTTCATCAGCACCTGCCTTGATGAGCTCTAACGCCATATTGGTGTAATATTCTACTGTATGGATAGGCGAATGGGTGATACAGAGCGAACACTGGGAAATCATTCCGGCTTCTTTAGCGTAAGCGATGGAAGGAATAATGTTACGGGTATCGTTCAGTCCGCAGAACGTACGTGTAATATCCGTTCCCTGCACTTTCTTCACTTTATAAAACAGCTTACGCACATCGGCAGGTACGGGGCTCATGCGAAGACCGTTCAGTGCACGGTCCAACATGTGAGTTTGTATACCAGCCTCGTGAAACGGCTTCGTCCATGCACGTACAGCTTTATTAGGATTTTCACCAAACAATAGATTTACCTGTTCAAAACCTCCGCCATTGGTTTCTACGCGGGCAAAACAGCCCATTTCAACAATAGCTGGAGCAACCTTTACCAGCTGGTCTACGCGGGGCACATATTTTCCGGCACTCTGCCACATGTCCCTGAAAACCAGGCTGAACTTAATTTCCTTTTTCATACTAAATAAATAGGTGTGTGTTTTTTATTAAAGATTATCATTTTATTTTCTCGACCTTGGCTACTTTACCCTTGCCTTGTGTCACCACTGTTACAGCAGCACTGATAGCAGCCAAAATGTTTCCGGGAATTGCGGCAGGACCTTGCGCACCTTTCTTATCCGGCACCACCTCTTCAGGGGCGTACTTGTTTACCAGAAGAATAAGTCCTTTACCTAAGTAGATTACAATCAGCAGGATAGCGAACACTGTCGTCATACCTACCACCATCAGCAGAAGCGCTGTGTTGAGATTTTCCATATTATAAATTATTAGTTATTCGGTCTGTTTTACAAAAAATCGTTCGAAATTACGGATTATCAATGAAATAAAATAGAAAAATAACACTAAAAGATGCTAAAACGAAAGAGAAGAAGAGATACGTGTTTCATCCTGAAATTTTTCTGTTAATATAATTAAGGTGTAAAGGTAGTGCTTTATCAATCACAAGAACAGCCTTATTTTAAACGCCTTGATACCACTCCACCTTCATAGATTTGCTATAAATTGTTTCATTCTCTGATGCCTGCTTCAGCAGGTACTCCTTTGCCCGCAGTAAATTCGGGCTCCACCTCATTGCCCTGTGAATTCATTTTTCCCAACTCTGCCGTTCTCAAAACATCCATATCATCAATTGCCAATATATCCCAGGCCAGCTCATTACGACAGGCATTCAATTCCATAATTGCCATAATCAAATAGTTTTATTTGGAAAAAACTATTTATCCCTACATAAAAAATACAGAGAAACAAAGTTTCCATTCTTTGCATCCCTGTATCTCTCAATCCCAATTCAGAATACGAATCAAAACTCGCTTGTAAAGTGGAATTTTATATTCTTGAAGTCCATCTGAGCCATTTGCAGCACATAACCGCTATCAGCCAGGAATACATCTCTACCCTCACGGTCTTTCGCCATATACTGATACTTACGCTTCTTGAATGCTTCCAGCTCTTCAAGATTATCGCTCTCTATCCAGCAAGCCTTATAAAGGCTCAACGGCTCCCAACGACACTTCGCACTATATTCATTCTCCAGGCGATACTGGATAACCTCAAACTGCAACTGCCCTACCGTACCGATAATCTTCCGGCCGTTGAACTGGTTGACAAACAACTGTGCCACACCTTCGTCCATCAACTGATCTATACCTTTGGCAAGCTGTTTCTGTTTCATAGGATCAGCATTCTCGATATACTTGAACATCTCCGGTGAGAAACTCGGCAGACCACGGAAATGAAGCATTTCCCCTTCTGTCAGCGTATCACCAATCTTAAATGTACCGTTATCCGGCAAACCGATGATATCACCCGCCCAAGCCTCGTCAACAGTCGTCTTACGCTGTGCCATGAACTGTGTGGGCGAAGAAAAACGCATCGTCTTTCCATGACGCACATGCAGATATGGAGCATTACGCGTAAACTTCCCTGAACAAATCTTACAGAATGCGATACAAGAACGATGATTCGGGTCGATATTCGCCGTAATCTTAAAGACAAATCCGGTGAATTTAGGCTCTTCCGGTTCCACTTCACGTTCTTCCGCCTGTACAGGACGAGGGCTTGGAGCTATCTCTACAAAGCAATCCAGCAACTCTTGCACACCAAAGTTATTCAGAGCCGAACCAAAGAATACAGGTGCCAGTTCGCCCTTCAGATATTCTTCTTTATCAAATTCAGGATAAACTCCATCTATCAATTCCAACTCACCACGCAACTTATCAGCCAATTGCGCACCGATTTGCTTATCCAGTTCTTCGGTATTGATATCTACCTCCACCTTTTCCGTCACCACTTGCTTGGAAGGCTGGAAAAGATTCAGATTGTTTTCATAAATGTTATAAACTCCCTTAAAGCGCACACCACTTTCGATAGGCCAGGTCAACGGACGTACATGAATGGCAAGTTCTTCTTCCAGCTCATCCAACAAATCGAAAGGATCTTTGGCCTCACGGTCCATCTTATTGATGAATATAATGACCGGCGTATTACGCATACGACACACTTCCATCAACTTACGCGTCTGTGTTTCCACACCTTTGGCACCATCTACAACGATGATAACGCTATCTACAGCGGTCAACGTACGATATGTGTCTTCAGCGAAATCCTGGTGACCGGGAGTATCGAGGATATTAATCTTATACTCTTTATAGTCGAACTCCATCACAGAGGTGGTTACAGAGATACCACGTTGCTTCTCTATATCCATCCAGTCCGATGTAGCGGTTTTCTTTATCTTATTGCTCTTTACAGCACCTGCCACCTGAATCTGTCCACCAAAAAGCAATAGCTTTTCAGTCAAAGATGTTTTACCGGCATCCGGATGCGCGATAATCGCAAAGGTTCTTCTCCTCTCAATTTCGTTATTATTGGCCATATATAAAATTTGGTATAATATTATTATTGGGCATTCAGTTTTTCAATACATACTTTCAAGCTCTCTTCCCAATGAGGTACTTCAATGCCGAAAGTCTTTTTAATCTTCGTCTTATCCAATACGGAATAATGCGGACGCGGTGCCTTTGCCGGATACTCATCCGTATGTAAGGGACTCACCTTGCATGTCGTAATATCCGCAATGCGATGTATAGCCACCGTAAAGTCATACCATGAACATACGCCTTCATTACTGAAATGATAAATACCCGGTACAATACCCTGATTAATGGCAGCATAGATAGCTTGTGCCAGATCATTTGCATACGTCGGCGTACCAATCTGATCAAAAACCACACCTAAAGACTCACGCTCACGTCCCAGACGAATCATTGTTTTCACAAAATTATTGCCATAGATAGAATACAGCCATGCTGTACGAATTACCATCGCTTTCTCACAGTTCTGCATAACCTCCTTCTCTCCACCCAACTTGGTAAAGCCGTAAACAGAATTAGGACAGGGTTCGCAATCTTCTTTATAAGGTATATGCGCTGTTCCATCAAAAACATAATCCGTAGAAACCTGTATCATAGCAGCACCATGGGCCTGCGCAGCACGTGCAAGTATTCCCGGAGCTTCCTGATTCAGTTTGCGGCACAATTCTTCATTATCTTCCGCTTTGTCAACTGCTGTGTAAGCAGCACAGTTCACTACAACCTCGATCCGATTCTCTGCAATGCAAGCCTGCACAGCTTGTTCGTCACAGATATCCAATTCCTGTACATCAGTAAAAAAATAAGTATGTTGCGGATTCTCTTTTGCAAGAACTTGCATCTCGTTACCAAGTTGTCCGTTGGCACCGGTTACTAATACTCTCATGTTCTATCTATTATTTACAATTTACTATATTTGAAAGCTGTCTCTGTTACTCATCCAGTTTCAGTTCTCCCTTCTTGTCCTTTTCGTAATAATTGGCAAGCAAAGAAATGAAACTGCTGATGGCCTCTATCGCCTTTGCGGTTCCTTCCGTGATTTCTTTCTTCTGCAAACGCAGCAATAAAACACCATACAAGGCCTCAAAACAGGTTTCCAGTTCCGGTTCCTCCTGCTTCCCACTCTTCTGACGAAGTTCTACGATGAAAGGCAATGCTTTGAAATAAGCCGCACTATAATAAGGATACTTCGGTGATGCCAACAGTTCTACGTGCAATTCCGTCAGATTCACTATTACATTACGATTGATTTGCAGATGACCCTTTTCCTTCACTCCTTCTGTACGCATCATGTCTATCAGATTACCATACCATTCTTCGAGTGCCGGATGTTCTTCTTCCGGATAACGGAAGATAATGTTTTCGCGGATCTTATCGATATCGCACTCATTGGCACGTATCAAATCTTCCACTTGCCACATATATATAAGGTATTCCGCGATATTCTTCGCTTTCAGTTGCTGTGCTATCTTCATGACTCTATGTTTCTTCTCAGTAAAGTGACTCGCCCATCAACGTAAACACCAACCCAAACACAGACACAACAATGACAATGCCTCCGATGATACGATTCAATATCCAGATGCCGCGCAGGTTGAATTGCGTACGGACTTTATTTACGAAGAAAGTGATGCCGAACCACCACGCCAGCGCTCCCAACGCAATGGCCAGATACCCGGTAACCGCTTCAAACACCAACACCCCCTCACTAACGAAGGCAAAGCGTGCAAAGAGTCCGATAAAGAGGAATATAATAAGCGGATTGGATAATGTGACGGCAAAGGCGGTAATGAAGTTATGAAAATAAGAACCTTTGTTGGTTGAGACGGGACGGATGGACTGGACGGGATTACTACGAAACGTATAAATACCAAATGCTAACAGCATGATGCTTCCGAATAACTGCAAATAAAAAATATTTTTATTTACGTAATCGAATACGAAGCTCATTCCGTATCCTGTCAGCAAGGCGTAAGCAATGTCACTCAAAGAGGCTCCCAGCCCTGTTATAAAGCCATACCAACGCCCCTTATTCAACGTACGCTGGATGCACAGCACACCCACGGGTCCTAATGGTGCAGACACAACTACCCCAATAATAAAACCCTTCCATAATATATCGAATATGGTCCTTATCTCAATCATGGCTGCAAATATCGTACTTTTTTATGAGACGAACCAATAGTGTTAACGTTTTTTCGACTGATTATCATAAAACACTTAATACTTTACACTACTAAAGCTATAAGAAGGTTACTGGTGGTGCATCCATAGTTCTTCGTATCCATGCAATCCACTCCTGAAAGAGCGGTTATCGCCTACTTTTGATATCCCTCTATTTTTTATTCCTTTTCTTTCTCTGCACCAACGATTTTATGTATCTTTGCGCCAAAGAACGAAAAATCAAAAATATCAGTATGATTCTTTTTTTCAGAACCCCATCCAAGAGCGTGATGGCCGTAGAATGTGACCACGCGCTCACCCAGGCAGAAAGCGACAAACTCTGCTGGCTTTTTGGAGAAGCCACCCCCGAAAGTGAAGAAAACCTGAAAGGACATTTCGTTGGTCCGCGCCGCGAAATGATTACTCCTTGGAGTACAAATGCTGTGGAAATCACCCAGAATATGGGTTTGAGCGGTATCTCACGCATCGAAGAGTATTTCCCCGTAAAGGACGAAAACGCTGACCGCGACCCGATGCTGCAACGCATGTACAAGGGACTGGATCAGGAAGTATTCACCACCAACCGTAAGCCGGAACCGATCATCCATATCGAAGACCTGGAAGCTTACAACGAAAAAGAAGGTCTGGCACTCTCTAAAGAAGAGATGGACTACCTCAAGAAAGTAGAACAAGACCTTGGACGTAAACTGACCGACTCCGAAGTATTCGGCTTCGCCCAGATCAATTCCGAACACTGCCGCCACAAAATCTTCGGCGGGACATTCATCATCGACGGTGTAGAACAAGAGTCTTCCCTCTTCCAAATGATTAAGAAGACTACGCAGGAAAATCCGAATAAAATCATTTCAGCTTATAAAGATAATGTAGCCTTTGCCGAAGGTCCGGTAATTGAACAGTTTGCTCCGGCAGACCACTCAAAACCCGACTATTTCCAGGTGAAAGATATCAAGAGTGTCATCTCACTGAAGGCTGAAACACACAACTTCCCGACTACCGTAGAGCCGTTCAACGGTGCATCTACCGGTACAGGTGGAGAGATTCGTGACCGTATGGGCGGTGGTAAAGGTTCCTGGCCAATTGCCGGAACTGCCGTTTACATGACTTCATATCCCCGTACAGACGAAGATCGTCCCTGGGAAGAAATCCTTCCGGTACGCCAATGGCTGTATCAGACTCCCGAACAGATTCTGATCAAAGCATCCAATGGTGCCAGTGACTTCGGCAACAAGTTCGGCCAACCGCTGATCTGTGGTTCTGTACTGACTTTCGAACATAAGGAAAACGACGAAGTTTACGGTTACGACAAAGTAATCATGCTTGCCGGCGGTGTCGGTTACGGTACGAAACGTGACTGCCTGAAGGGTGCTCCTGAAGCCGGTAACAAAGTTGTCGTGATTGGTGGTGATAATTACCGTATCGGCTTGGGTGGCGGTTCCGTATCTTCAGTAGATACCGGACGCTACAGCAGCGGTATTGAGTTGAACGCCGTACAACGCGCCAATGCAGAAATGCAGAAACGTGCCTACAACGTGGTGCGTGCCCTCTGCGAAGAAGATAACAATCCAGTGGTATCCATCCATGACCATGGTTCAGCCGGACACGTAAACTGCCTTTCCGAATTGGTAGAAGAATGTGGCGGTCTGATTGACATGAGTAAATTGCCCGTAGGTGACAAAACCTTGTCTGCCAAAGAAATTATCGCCAACGAAAGCCAGGAACGTATGGGCTTGCTGATTGAAGAAGAAGCTATCGAGCATGTACGCAAAGTGGCTGAACGTGAACGTGCCCCAATGTACGTGGTAGGTGAAACTACCGGTGACCATCGTTTCGCTTTCCAACAAGCTGACGGTGTACGTCCGTTCGACCTTGCCGTAGAACAGATGTTCGGTTCGTCTCCCAAAACTTACATGGTAGACAAAACCGTAGAACGCCACTACGAAATGCCTAAATACGAACAATCCAAATTGCACGAATATCTGACAAACGTATTGCAGTTGGAAGCTGTTGCCTGCAAAGACTGGTTGACAAATAAGGTAGACCGCTCAGTAACCGGCAAAATTGCCCGCCAGCAATGTCAAGGTGAATTGCAATTACCGCTGAGTGACTGTGGCGTGGTTGCTCTCGACTATCGTGGTGAGAAAGGTATCGCTACTTCACTGGGACATGCTCCGCAAGCTGCACTGGCAGATCCGGCAGCAGGTTCAGTACTCTCTGTCAGCGAAGCACTGACCAACCTGGTATGGGCTCCGCTGGCTGAAGGAATGGACAGTATTTCACTCTCCGCCAACTGGATGTGGCCTTGCCGCTCACAGGAAGGTGAAGATGCACGTCTCTACACCGCCGTAAAAGCATTGAGCGACTTCTGCTGTGCACTGCAAATCAATGTGCCTACCGGAAAAGACTCTCTGTCCATGACTCAGAAGTATCCCGACGGTAGCAAAGTAATCTCTCCGGGAACCGTAATCGTCTCCGCAGGCGGTGAAGTTTCTGATGTGAAGAAAGTGGTTTCTCCCGTACTTGTCAACAACGAAAAGACTACGATTTATCATATCGACTTCAGTTTTGATACACTGAAACTGGGCGGTTCGGCCTTTGCTCAATCATTAGGTAAGATTGGCGACGAAGTACCCACCGTACAAGATGCCGAATATTTCCGCGACGCTTTCCTTGCCGTTCAGGAACTGGTGAGCAAAGGACTGATTCTTGCCGGGCACGATATTTCTGCCGGTGGTCTGATTACTACCTTACTCGAAATGTGCTTCGCCAATGTAGAAGGTGGTATGGAAATCAATCTCGACAAGATGAAGGAACACGACCTCGTGAAACTCCTGTTTGCCGAGAACCCGGGTATTGTTATCCAGATAAGCGACAAGCATAAGGAAGAAGTGAAACAGATATTGGAAGATGCCGGAGTGGGTTTTGTGAAGATAGGCAAGCCGACCGATGAGCGACACATCCTCGTATCTAAAGATGACGCTACTTATCAGTTCGGTATCGACTATATGCGTGATGTTTGGTATTCTACTTCTTACCTGCTCGACCGCAAGCAATCTATGAACGGTTGCGCCAAGAAGCGTTTCGAGAACTACAAGATGCAGCCACTGGAATTCGCTTTCATGCCCGGCTTCAAGGGTAAATTCTCTCAATATGGCATCGACCCGAACCGTCGCACACCGACAGGTATCCGCGCGGCAATCATACGTGAGAAAGGAACGAACGGTGAGCGCGAAATGGCTTACTCCCTGTATCTGGCAGGTTTCGATGTGAAAGACGTCACCATGACCGACCTCATCAGCGGACGTGAGACACTGGAAGACGTGAACCTGATTGTTTATTGTGGTGGTTTCTCCAACTCAGACGTACTGGGTTCTGCCAAAGGTTGGGCAGGAGCTTTCCTTTTCAACCCGAAAGCCAAAGAAGCACTCGACAAATATTATGCACGCGAAGATACGCTTTCATTGGGTGTTTGTAATGGTTGCCAGTTAATGATGGAATTAAACCTCATAAATCCTGAACATAAGAAAAACGGCAAAATGCTGCACAATGAATCTCATAAATTCGAATCGAGATTCCTGGGACTTACCATTCCTACCAACCGCAGCGTAATGTTCGGCTCTCTGAGCGGCAGCAAACTCGGTATATGGGTAGCTCACGGAGAAGGAAAATTCTCTTTGCCTTACGACGAAGATAAATATAATGTGGTAGCCAAATATAGTTATGATGAGTATCCAGCCAATCCGAATGGCTCCGACTACTCCATAGCAGCCATAGCAAGTGCTGACGGACGCCATCTGGCTATCATGCCTCACTTGGAGCGTTCTATCTTCCCGTGGCAGAACGGTTGTTATCCCGCCGACCGCCTGCACAGCGACCAGATCACTCCATGGATGGAAGCCTTCGTCAATGCACGTAAATGGGTAGAAGAAAAGGTTAAGTAGTTCTGACTACAATCTATAAGTGAAGCACAGGCGCAGGTTATAATATACAACTTGCGCCTGTTGTCGTCTAAACAATGCGAAGAATCGAACACTATTCTTCTTGCTTTCGTGTTGCTTTTATCAAACAAAATGCATATTTTTGCGTTAATTTCACAAATACCCCCAATAACGAACGACCGTAACTGTTATGAGAAAATTTATCATTTTCTTTTTATTCACATACATTTCCTCTTTCTGCATCGCCCAAACTTATAAATACCTCGGCGTAGAAGATGGCCTGAGCAACCGTAGGGTATATGCCATTCAGAAAGGACCGAAAGGATATATGTGGTTTCTTACGCACAATGGCATTGACCGCTATGATGGAAAAAACTTCAAGCAATACCGGCTTATAGACAGCGAGATAGAAGTCAACTCCATGTTAAACCTAAGTTGGCTCTATATTGGCGTGGACGGAACACTGTGGGAAATAGGCAAAAAAGGAAGAGTATTCCGCTATGACGCTAAACATGACCGCTTTCAGCTTGTATACAAGTTACCGGATGAAGTGGTAAAGGGAAATCCAACTCCTGTAAGCTATGGTTTTATCGACAGCAATAATATTGTATGGCTCTGCAATGAAGAAGCATTATATCTCTACGATACGAATACTGAGAAAACAACCGTTATCAAAAATCATATCGGAGAAAGCATTACGGATATCGAGCAAATCGACGCCCACCATTATTTCATCGGTACGGACCTCGGTATACATCATGCCGAACTAAAAAACAATATTCTCACTCTCTCTCCTTGCAACTGGCTTGACAAACTGAAGATGCAAGTGAACGAGTTGTACTTTCATGAAGCAAACCGTAAGCTGTTCATCGGTACTTTCCAAAAAGGCATTTATCTGTACGATATGAATATCCATCAAACCGTTGAACTGAATGTCGGCTTGAAGGATGTCAGCATCACGCGTATCAAAGCCTTCAATGACAAAGAAATATTGATTGCTACAGATGGTGCCGGCATATATAAAATGAATGTGGATACCTATAAATGCGAACCCTACATCGTGGCGGACTATAATAGTTATAATGCTATGAACGGCAACAGCATTTATGATTTCTATGTTGACGGTGACCGTATCTGGATGGCTAATTACCCTATCGGCATTACAGTACGCAACAATCAATATGCCAGTTACGAATGGATCAAGCATTCTATCGGCAACAAGCAATCGCTCGTCAATGATCAGGTGAATGCCATCATTGAAGATCACGAGGGAGATATCTGGTTTGCCACCAATAATGGTATCAGCCTCTACTCTACTAAAACAAAGCAATGGCGCTCATTCCTCAGCGTATTCGATAATGGAAACATAACCCAAAACCATGTTTTCATCTCTTTATGCGAAGTGTTGCCCGGCATCATCTGGGCAGGTGGATACACCTCTGGCATTTACCAGATCAACAAAAAACAGATGAAGGTGGAGTTCTTCACTCCCTCTACATTTGGCGATTGTGATATCCGTCCGGATAAATATATACGCTCTATCATGAAAACTTCTGATGGCAGAATCTGGTCCGGTGGTTATTATAATTTAAAACAAATAGACTTTGCACGCAAAAACATACGCGCTTATCCGGGACTGAACGGTATCACGGATATTAAAGAGAAGGATGCGCAACACATGTGGATAGGCACTGCCACAGGACTGTATCTGCTGGAAAAGGAAACTGGCAAGTTTCAGAATATCTCGATGCCGATAGAATCTTTCTACATCAATTCACTTTATCAGACAACTGACAGCCTTCTGTACATAGGAACCAGTAATTCCGGATTGCTCATTTACGATTATCATAGAAAGTCGTTCGAGCATTTCCACAAAGACAACTGTCCGCTGATTTCCAATAACATATATACCATTCTTTCGGACGAAAATAAAAGTATTCTGCTGAGTACGGAAAACAGCCTGACAAGTTACTATCCTGCTGGTAAGGTTTTTCATAATTGGACCAAAGAACAAGGATTGAAGAGCGACCACTTCAACGCATCATCAGGTATACTGCGAAAAAACGGAAACTTTATCCTTGGAAGTACGGACGGAGCAATAGAGTTCCATAAAGACATGATGATCCCACGTAACTATGAGTTCAAGATGATATTCAGCGATTTACGTGTATTCTATCAGACCGTTTATCCGGGCGATGAAGGTTCACCGCTGGAGGTAGACATAGACGAAACCCAGGTTTTGAAACTGAAATATAATCAGAATATATTCTCTCTGCGGATATCTTCTATCAACTATGATTATCCGTCATTGGTTCTGTATTCCTGGAAGCTGGAAGGCTTTTATGACGGATGGAGCCGTCCTGAGAAAGACTGCATGATCCGGTTCACCAATCTGAGTCCCGGAAAATATACATTACGGGTACGTGGCATTTCCAGTGAAGACCGGCGAATCATTCTTGAAGAACGTGATATGGAAATCATAATAGAGCAGCCTTTATGGCTCAGCATATGGGCATTAATACTTTATGCTGCTGTGGTAGCCGCAATTGCCATTATCACATTACGCGTCATTATCCTGCGTAAACAGCGTAAGGCTTCGGATGAGAAAATACGTTTCTTCATCAATACAGCGCATGATATTCGCACTCCGTTGACGCTGATCAAAGCTCCTCTGGAAGAACTCAGTGAAAAAGAAAATCTGACACCGAACGGACGAAGCAATATGAATACCGCCATACGAAATGTGAACGCTCTGCTGCGACTGACGACCAATCTTATTAACTTCGAACGTGCAGACACTTACTCCAGCGCTCTGTATGTATCCGAATATGAGCTGAGCACCTACATGGAGGAAATGATTAATGCTTTCCGGGCTTATGCCGACGTAAAACGGATCAATTTGACTTATGAAAGTAACTTCCGCTACATGAATACCTGGCTTGACAAGGATAAGATGGATTCGATTCTGAAAAATGTGATATCCAATGCCTTGAAATATACACCGGAAGGTGGAAGCGTACATATCTATACAGCAGAAACAGAAGACTATTGGAGTGTGGAAGTAAAGGATACGGGTATCGGTATTCCGTCCTCAGAACAGAAAAAGCTCTTTAAAATACACTTCCGGGGTAGTAACGCCATCAACTCGAAAGTAACGGGTAGTGGTATCGGACTGTTACTGGTATGGAAACTGGTTCACCTGCATAAAGGTAAAATCAACTTCACGAGTACGGAAGGAAAAGGTTCCTGCATTAAGGTTACATTCCCAAAAGGTGAAAAACCTTATCGAAAAGCCATTCACAGCCCGAAACCGGGGAGTGAGAAAGTTGTTTACGCTGAATCGGGAGTACCAAAGAATGTTCCGCCGAGTATCGCTTATGACGCAGCCAAACAGAAACAACAACAGAACAATGATCTTCCAAAAATCCTGATTGTGGAGGATAACGATGAGTTGAGGGAATATCTGCGTAATACATTGTCGGACGACTATAACATACAAGTATGCAGCGATGGCAAACAAGCACTCGAAATAGTCAAGGAATATATGCCTAACATGATTATCTCGGATATCATGATGCCGGAAATGCGTGGAGACGAATTGTTTCATGTATTGAAGAATGATATTGAAACCTCCCACATCCCCATCATTTTGCTCACGGCACTGAACAATGACCGTAACATCATCGAAGGATTGAAAACCGGGGCGGATGAGTATATTGTGAAGCCTTTCAATATAGGTATTCTCCGTGCTACGATATCCAACATTCTGACAAATCGTTCTCTGCTGCGACATAAATACGCGAATTTAGAACTGAATGATGATGAAGATGACACAACTTGCACCAATTGTTCCACCGATCTTGACTGGAAATTCATTTCTTCCGTCAAGAAACATGTGGAAGACAATATGGATAACGGCGCACTCAACGTAGAAATGCTCTGTTCATTGCTGAACATGAGCCGTACCAGTTTCTATAATAAAATAAAAGCCCTGACCGATCAGGCTCCGGCAGACTATATCCGATTGATACGTCTGAAACGTTCCGCACAGCTACTGAAAGAACAGAAATACAGCATAACTGAAGTTGCAGAAATGACTGGCTTCAGCGATGCAAAGTACTTCCGCGAAGTATTCAAGAAGCATTTCAGTGTGAGTCCGAGCCAATATGCGAAACAGAAAGACGATGAAGATAATAATGGCAAGATGATAGAATGATGAGATGGTAAAATGAAGTTATCTTACCATAATTTATAATATAAATAATATGAATATATACCTTGAGGCATTCGGCCTTTTTTCTAAAATAGGAGTTTTCACTATCGGAGGTGGCTATGCCATGGTGCCACTCATAGAGGAAGAAATTGTGGAGAAACGAAAGTGGATCGCCAAGGACGATTTTATAGACTTACTGGCCATTTCTCAATCAACCCCCGGCATTCTTGCGGTTAACATCTCTATTTTCATAGGGTATAAGCTACGGGGAATTCGTGGAAGTCTGGTGACTACTTTAGGCACTATATTGCCATCATTCTTCATTATTCTTGCCATCGCTTTATTCTTTCATAACTTCAAAGATAATATAATTGTAGAGCGCATTTTTAAGGGTATCCGTCCGGCAGTAGTCGCACTGATTGCTGCTCCTACATTCAGTATGGCCAAGTCAGCCAAAGTCAACCGTTACAACGTCTGGATACCCATTGTATCTGCACTGATCATCTGGCTGCTGGACTTCTCTCCTATCTGGGTAATTATCATCGCTGGCGTAGGAGGATACTTGTACGGACGGCTACACCATCCCAAAGTTGAAAGTTGAAAGAACTGGCTATGTATCATAAGTAATAAATTATAAAATAATCTTCCATGCTTTATTTCCAATTATTCTATACATTCTTCAAAATAGGTCTTTTCGGCTTTGGTGGCGGATATGCCATGCTTTCGATGATACAAGGCGAAGTAGTCACACGCTATGGGTGGTTGACACCGCAAGAGTTTACAGATATTGTGGCTATCAGCCAAATGACTCCCGGACCTATCGGGATCAATTCAGCAACATATGTAGGCTTCACGGCTACCGGAAGTGTATGGGGTTCTGTCATCGCTACTCTTGCCGTAGTACTTCCTTCGTTCATCCTGATGTTGGTTATCAGCAAGTTTTTCTTGAAATACCAGAAACATCCAGCTGTTGAAGCAGTATTCAGTGGATTGCGTCCGGCAGTGGTAGGTCTGCTGGCATCGGCTGCCTTGGTATTGATGAATTCAGAAAATTTCAGTTCACCTAAAGAAGATATGTACTCGTTTATCGTCAGTTGTATCATCTTCCTGGTGGCTTTTGTGGGTACTCGGAAATATAAAGTCAACCCGATAGTGATGATTATAGCCTGCGGAATAGCAGGTTTCATACTGTATTAACGAAAAAGGTGAAGCTTATAGCTTCACCTTTTTTGCCACTGTCTTCGACTCATTATGCAGTCGGTCGAGTGCTGTTACCACATAGCGGTATTTAGTCTTTCCATTCTCATAGGGCAACTTATAGAAGTTATCCCGCGTGATGGCTACAATATGGGAAGGATCACTGATGTCCACTTTCTCTTTAGCGTCGAAACGGTAAATCACATACTGTACGGCACGATCCATTTCATCCTTATACTTCGGTGCTGTCCAGAACAAAAGATATCCGTCTTCTGTCCACACCGGTTTCATCTTGCGCACTTTATCCGGTGCTTCATTATCCATGAAATCAAAAACAGGAGGCAGGGCAGGATATTTATGATACTCTGCAATCAAAGCATCGCGATACTTTCCGGCATTCTCCACCACCGCACTTGCAGGCCACTGACAACTTCCGCCGATAGTCTGATAAGCACGTTGTAACGCCATCTTACGGGGAAGCTGGTTCGTGGAAGGAGTCTGCGGATCGGCATTCTGCACCGTATTCATTACCGACTGACCGATGAACAAAGGACGATTCTCCGTATTCTTTGCCCACCACTTCACCAAAGTTTCATAATCAGCTACCGGATGACCGATCTGCCAGTATATCTGCGGAATGTTATAGTCTATCCAACCTTCACGGGCCCAAAGAAGCACATCGGCATAAAGATCATCATAGTTTTGTAAACCGTTGGTCTTACTGCCCAGCGGATCACTCTTTTGATTGCGGTAAATACCAAATGGAGAAACACCGAACTTGACCCATGGCTTCAACTCACGCACCGTCTCATGAATTTTCTTTATCAATACATTAACATTACTGCGACGCCAGTCCGCTTTATTAGAAAATCCACCGCCATAACGAGCAAAGCTGGCATCGTCCGGGAAGTCTACTCCCTGTTTGGGATAGGGATAGAAATAGTCATCCATGTGAATTGCATCGACATCGTAGCGGGAAACAATATCCGTTATCACCATACAGATGTGACGACGGCTTTCCGGCAATGCAGGGTCGAAATATAATTGGTCACCATAAGTAACAAACCATTCGGGATGAATATTATAAACATGCCCCGGTGCCAATTCATTCTTCAGTGAAGTCTTCACACGATAAGGATTAATCCAGGCATGAAACTCCATACCACGCTTGTGGCACTCTTCAATCATAAACTCCATGGGATCCCAATAAGGATTGGGCGCTTGTCCCTGCACACCGGTCAGAAAGCGGCTCCACGGTTCCAGTTGCGAAGCATAGAGAGCGTCGGCTTCAGGACGTACCTGAAAAATAATGGCATTAATACCCGCCTCTTGCAGGGAATTCAACTGACTGATCAAGGTCTGCTTCAACTTCTCTGTGGGAATTCCGCGGAACTGTCCGTTAACAGCTTGTATCCAAGCCGCACGGAATTCACGTTTGGGGTATCTTTCGGGTTGGAATTGCGCTGCCACTGTCAGAGAAAAGAGCAGGGCACATACGCACAAAAGGGTTCTTACTTTCATTCTTTATAAAATCTGATTAGGGTTTATTCAATTCATTGGCCATTCAACAACTACACGAACGCCACCGTTGTATGAAGTATCCAGGTAAATCTTTCCATCTACAATATCCATTACCTGACGGGCAATGGAAAGCCCCAGCCCGGTACCGGGAGTAAAGCTATCTACTTTAAAGAAACGCTCGAAAACAGTCTCTTGATATTGCGGATCAATGCCTATACCAGTATCTTCTATTACGAAACGTATGATGTTATTCTCCTTATCTTCCTCGCATTGCAAACGAATCACACCTTTCTCGGTAAACTTCCCGGCATTATCCAGCAAAAGGGTAAGCACACGTTTCATCCAGGCACGTACAGTCTGTATCACCGGGGCATCCGGAGAGGGAATCCATTGCAGTTCCACGCTTTCTTTCTGCTTCCCGCCCAACTCATCTATACATTCGAGACAGCAGGCATTCACATCCACCACTTCTTTGGGCATATCCGCAGTCTGGGAGTCCATATCGGCAATATCTATAATATTATCAATCAGTTCCAACAAATAAGCACTATTCTTCTCTACCTGACCGGAATATTCACGGGCATCTTCCACGTTCAATCCTTCCTCGGCAAGCAAAGCAGAAAAGCCTACTACAGAATTAAGCGGTGTACGCAACTCGTGCGTGACATGCTGGATAAACGAACTCTTGATGCGCCCCATCTTTTGCAATTCCTTATGGGCAACATCCAGTTTCCGGTTCATGGAAAGGGTACGAATATAAAGATAAGTAACCAATATCAATAGCAGCAATATCACACAACCTGCCACAAACACAAAAGCCAGACGTTCACGACTCATTTTCTCACTCAGTTCCAGCTTCTCCATCTTCAAACGGTCAACCTCAAACTGAGCAGTATATTTGTTCAATTGTTCGTCCATCTCTGCCGTACGCACGGAATCGTTCAGCTGAGAATATTCCGCAAAAACGCGACATGCCTCCCTGTAATGTCCTATCTGTTCCAGCATAATAGCTTTTTGCCTGTAGTTTCCCGGATAGTAATTGCCTATCGCACGCTGGTAATTAATCAGAGAGTCCATATAAGCCACGGCATTGCTTATATTACCCAAGATCTGACTGCACATAATTTTATAGCCGAACCAGCCCTCCTGTGAAATAGACTCTTTATTTTTAAGATAATAAGCATTTGCTTCACGTACATAAGGTTCTGCCGCTTTCTCTCCTTTCAACCCTAAAGTAGCAATAACCCGGAACTGATAATAGCGCATATATAAGGCTTCTCCTATTACAACGTCCTTTCCCTCTACCGTTTTCCCCAACTGTCCCAACCGGTCCAGATAAGGCACGGCGTCACTATATGACTGACGTGCCAAATTAGTTTGAATGATATTAAGGGAAACGACATAAGCATCGCGGTAATATTTGCCTTCTTCAAAGTGCTTCAATGCACTGTCATAGTATTCAAGGCAGAGCTTTATATTCTGACCGAACACACGATGATTATAGCCTATACACATTTCACCGGATGCCATGCCATATTTATCTTTCCGTTTCTCGGCATCTTTGCAGAGTAAATCCGTCTCCTTCATCGCTTCTTCCTGCATACCCTTTTCCGTCATTCGCTGAATGTACTGCCTCCATGCCTGATAGCGATCAGTGTTACGATGGCAACGGTCTGCCCACTCCATATATTCATAGGTCACCAGGCGCAAACTGTCCGTATTTCCTAATTCATAATAATGATTTGCAAGAATAGCATAAGCCTCACTTATATTCGCCGTGTCCTTCCGCTCTTTTGCCAATTCAAGGAAGCGCATGCCCAAAGGTAGAAAATTCGGTTTACCATTCGCTTTCCGTACACTGTCGGCAAGCGATTTCAAATCAATTGTCTCTTGTCCCAAAACTGTCCCAAAACAAGAAAACAAGCATACCAACATGGCACACAAGCATATCCGAAGGTATTGCATAAGGATGATTGGTTTTAAAATGCGCATAAAAATAATGCTTTTCCAGCTTGTATGTCAGCAACTATTTAAAAGTATAACAAATCTTAACCTGCCAATCATTATACATATTTGAATTGCAGTGATTATCTTTGTGGCTTAAATTCACTTTAGTGACTCTGATTATGACCAAAAACAACTCCATATTCATCAAAGGCGCACGCGTCAACAACCTGAAAAATATAGACGTAGAAATACCCCGGAACAAACTTGTCGTCATCACCGGATTGTCCGGTTCGGGTAAATCCTCCCTGGCATTCGACACACTGTATGCTGAGGGGCAACGTCGTTATGTAGAAAGCCTGAGCAGTTATGCCCGTCAGTTTCTGGGACGTATGAGCAAGCCTGAATGTGACTTCATTAAAGGGATTCCGCCTGCTATTGCCATAGAACAGAAGGTGAGCAGCCGCAATCCACGCTCCACTGTCGGCACCTCTACCGAAATATACGAATACCTGCGATTATTGTATGCCCGCATCGGACGGACATTCAGCCCCATTAGCGGAGAGGAAGTAAAAAAACATTCCACTGAGGATATCGTAAACTGTATGTTAGGCTATCCGGAAGGGACAAGATACACAGTGCTCGCTCCGATACTACTGCGTGAAGACCGCACAATGAAACAACAACTGGACATTGATATGAAGCAGGGCTTCAACCGTCTGGAAGTAAACGGAAAGATGATACGCATTGATGAATATGAACCCAAGAAAGGAGATACCGTTTTCTTATTGATAGACCGTATGGTAGCATCCAAAGAAAAAGATGCGGTCAGCCGACTGACGGACTCAGCCGAAACGGCGATGTACGAAGGTGACGGTGCCTGTCTGCTCCGATTCTATCAACCTGACGGAACAACCAGCCTGTATCGCTTCAGTACCAAATTCGAAGCAGACGGTATTACTTTTGAAGAGCCGAGCGACCAGATGTTTTCTTTCAACTCCCCCATCGGTGCCTGCCCTGAGTGCGAAGGTTTCGGTAAAGTGATCGGCATTGATGAACATCTGGTAGTTCCCAACCGTTCGCTGTCCGTTTACGATGGCGCTGTCGTATGTTGGCGTGGTGAAGTGATGGGTGAATGGAAAGATATGGTGATACGAGGTGCCGAAAGAGCCGGATTCCCCATCTTTACACCTTACTATGAGTTGGCGGATGCACAACGCCGGATGCTATGGGAAGGCACTCCTTATTTCCAGGGCATCAACGCCTTCTTTAAGATGGTGCAGGAAAATCAGTACAAAATACAATATCGCGTGATGCTGGCACGCTATCGTGGCAAAACACTTTGTCCGAAGTGCCACGGTACCCGTTTAAAACCCGAAGCCAGCTATGTACGAGTAGGAGGACGAAATATTTCCCAACTCGTAGATCTGCCGATTACGGAGCTGAAAACCTTCTTTGATAATCTGCAACTGGATAAGCATGACAAGGATGTTGCTACCCGTATTCTCACGGAAATCAACAGTCGTATCCGCTTCCTTCTCGATGTTGGATTGGGATATCTGACACTGAACCGTCTCAGCAACTCGCTTTCGGGTGGTGAGAGCCAACGTATTAATCTTGCCACTTCACTGGGCAGCAGCCTGGTAGGTTCACTTTACATTCTTGACGAGCCCAGTATCGGACTACACAGTCGCGATACCGACAAGTTGATACACGTATTGCGTCAATTGCAACAACTGGGTAATACAGTTGTCATCGTGGAACATGACGAAGAGATCATCCGTGCAGCGGATTACATCATAGATATCGGGCCGAAGGCCGGCCGCCTGGGCGGACAAGTGGTCTATCAGGGAGACATGAAAGATTTGCAGCCGAACAGCGATAGCTACACCGTTCGTTATCTATTGGGAGAAGAAGAAATTCCTGTCCCGGAACATCGCCGCCCATGGAATAACTACATAGAACTGACCGGAGCACGCGAAAATAACCTGAAAGGAGTAAATGTTCGCTTTCCTCTAAATGTAATGACTGTAGTGACCGGTGTCAGCGGTTCGGGAAAAAGTACCTTGGTACGCGACATCTTCTTCCGTGCCCTGAAACGCGAACTGGATGAGTGTAGCGAACGTCCGGGTGAATTCGCCTCTATCAGTGGTGACCTGCAAAACCTGCGAAATGTAGAATTTGTAGATCAGAACCCTATCGGCAAATCCAGTCGTTCAAATCCTGTAACTTATATCAAGGCTTATGATGAAATCCGCAAACTATGGGCGGAGCAACCACTTGCCAAACAAATGGGGTACACTGCCGGCTACTTTTCGTTCAACAGTGAGGGCGGGCGTTGCGAAGAATGTAAAGGTGACGGAACCATCACAGTAGAAATGCAATTTATGGCCGACCTGGTGCTGGAATGTGAAACCTGCCACGGCAAACGCTTCAAAGCCGATACATTGGAGGTTAAATTCCACGACGCTAACATCTACGATGTACTGGAAATGACCGTGAACCAAGCTGTGGAATTCTTCACCAAGCACGGACAGAAGAAGATAGTAAAAAAACTCGCTCCACTACAAGATGTAGGATTGGGCTATATCAAACTGGGACAATCTTCCTCAACCCTTTCAGGTGGTGAAAACCAACGCGTAAAGTTGGCTTATTACCTCAGTCAGGAAAAGGCAGACCCTACCCTGTTCATCTTCGACGAGCCGACTACAGGACTGCATTTCCATGACATTCGCAAATTACTGGAAGCTTTCGATGCCCTGATATTACGTGGACACTCCATCGTAATCATCGAGCACAATATGGACGTTATCAAGTGTGCCGACTATGTGATAGACCTTGGACCAGAAGGTGGTGACAAAGGTGGAAATCTGGTAGCGGCAGGTACACCGGAAGAAGTGGCTAAATGTACAGCAAGTTATACAGGACAATTCCTGCAAGAAAAACTGCACATGAAATAATTGATTGAAAAACACTCATGAGACGGATTATTCTGTCTCGTGAGATAAAACCACCCGTCCCATGAGATAAAAAAAATCATCCCACAAGATGATTTATTTTATCTCATGGGACAATTTTTTATAATCCGTTAAGCGTAAAAATCTTAGAAGTAGAAGCCGAAACCAACCTTCAGGCCAAACACCGAACGGTCACCATTTACGTTCCAGTATACAGCCGGCTCAAGTGTCACCGTCCTCGATAGGAAGAAAGCGTAACCCGCTTCCGCACCGAAAGAAAATTTAGTATCATCATTGGAGCCCCAATCCCAACGGTCCACGTTGACATCAGCGCCCAGATATAAACCAATCTTACTGAAATAATAACGACCGCCTACACCGAGGGTATAAACATCCGTATCACCTCCTTTTTCATTCCACTTGGCTCCTGCATGTATCAGCAACGCCACATTATCCAGCAGAAACGCACCACCTTTGGCTTCAATGCCAAATGAGGTCTTATCTGTCTCTGTATTATGCGACAAACCTAAGCCGGAAATCGACGGATTCAATATCCACTTTCCTTTTTCAAATTGTGCCTGGGCAGCCACTGTGGCCACAAGCAGACAAACGAGTAATGCTAATTTTTTCATTGTTACTTATTAGTTTTTGGTGTTATTGTACTTTTCATCTTCCTCTTTACGTTTTCGCTGCAAGTCTTCTTTCTTACGCAACACCAACCAAAGAATAAACACGATAATATAGGACGCCCCAACTGTGACGTACTTTTCCGTATCACTGATGACTGTGTTGCGCGGCAGGAAATAAGCTGCCGTAGCACTCACATAGATAAGCAGAGCAATCGTGATGCTTGTAGATTTCTTGAACCTCTTCATTATACATTTTTTTTAGTTCTCTTGAAATACCACCAGATGTTAAACCAAATTACCGCTACCGAAACTGTCAGTATGGCAATGCTGGGGGCTGCGCCGGAACGCAATCCGAAACCTTCGGGGGCCACGCAGATATAAGTAACACACACAGCCGTCATGAACAGAGCCGGGAGATAGGTTACATAATAGTAACCGCCTGTCCTCTCACGCACTAGGAAAACAGTGATCGCCCAAAGTGTAAAGACAGAAAGCGTCTGGTTAGTCCATGCAAAATAGCGCCAAATCATGTCAAAGCCCTCTTTGTCATTCAAACTGTAAAGCAGCAGACCGATGGCAACGAGAAACATTGGAATACATATATACAAACGACGACGCATGGATTTTTGTTCCATTCCGAGGAAGTCTGCCACAATGAGGCGGGCAGAACGGAAAGCGGTGTCGCCACTCGTGATAGGCGCGGCAATCACACCTAATATAGCAAGGAATCCTCCCACAACACCGAGCCAGTCTTTGGTGATAGCATCCACTACTACGGCAGCATTCGTCTCCCCCATTCCATTTTCATGAAAGAAATAAGTGGCAGCGGCAGCCCAAATCAGAGCAACGATACCTTCGGTAATCATAGCACCATAGAACACAGGGCGACCGTGGCGTTCACTCGTCATACAACGGGCCATCAACGGACTTTGCGTAGCATGGAAACCACTAATAGCCCCACAGGCTATGCTGACAAACATAATCGGGAAAATGGGCAATTCAGCAGCATTAGGGTTCGTATTCTGCAATCCGTCCCAGAATTCCGGCAAGACGGGATGCTTCACATAAAGCATCACCAATATACCCACCGCCATAAAAAGCAATGCAATAGCAAAGAGCGGATATATCTTACCTATGATTTTATCAACCGGCAACAGAGTGGCAAAAATATAATAGATAAATACCACTATTATCCAGAACGTAACATCCAAAGATTCCGGTGTCAGTTTTGCCAGCAATCCGGCAGGACCGGCCACAAAAACAGCTCCTACCAATATCATCAAAAGCACTGTAAAGCCACGCATCACCTGCTTGGTAGTCACTCCCAGATAGCGACCGATGATCTCCGGCAAGCTTTCACCGCCATTACGTAGAGAGAGCATACCTGCCAGGTAATCATGTACGGCTCCGGCAAAGATACTGCCGAGCACAATCCACAAATAAGATGATACGCCAAATTTAGCCCCCATAATGGCACCGAAAATAGGCCCTAACCCGGCAATATTAAGAAATTGTATCATAAAAATCTTCCAAGTGGGCAAAGGAATATAATCCACCCCATCAATCTTAGTCAAGGCAGGCGTCTTACGGTCGTCAGGACCGAAAATATGTTCGATGAAACGCCCGTAAAAGAAATAACCTGCTACTAATGCCAGCAGACAAAACGTAAATGTAATCATGGTGCGTTATTCATTATTTTTAATGGACGCAAATGTAATAGTTTCTAAGGAAACTGCACAACATTCTCAAGTGTTTTACTTATCTTCGCCGCTAAAAATGACAGAAATAAAGAAGGAAAAGAGAATTTGTTTAGAATAAGTATTAGGTATTACAATAAAATCTCTATAAACATGAAACAGTTACTTCTCACTATATTATTCATCACATTCGTTCTGCCCCTTACCGCGCAATCCGCCGGTGAGATGGTTACCCGTCCTCCCAAATACGAAGTGCGGGCTGCCTGGGTCACCGCCGTCTATGGTTTGGACTGGCCCCGTACCCGTGCCACCAGTCCCGAAGGCATCCGAAAACAAAAGGCAGAACTAGTCGAGATACTTGACCGACTGAAAGATGCTAACTTCAACACTGTGCTCTTCCAGACGCGAACGCGCGGTGACGTGCTCTACCGCTCGAAGATAGAACCGTTCAACTCCATCCTGACCGGGAAAACAGGTGCTGATCCGGGATACGATCCACTGGCTTTCGCCATAGAAGAGTGTCATAAGCGTGGTATGGAGTGCCATGCCTGGATGGTGGCCATTCCGTTAGGCAATCGCAAGCATGTTGCCAATCTGGGCAATGCCTCCGTAACCAAACAGAAATCCGCTATTTGTGTCCCTTATAAGCGTGAATACTTCCTCAATCCCGGAAATCCGCAAACCAAAGAATATCTGATGAGCCTTGTACGCGAAGTCGTGGAAAAATATGACGTGGATGGCGTCCACTTCGATTATCTGCGTTATCCGGAGAATGCTCCCCGATTCCCTGACACCTATGATTTCCGGAAATATGGCAAAGGACGCGACCTCGCCCAATGGCGCAGGGATAACATTACGGAAATCGTCCGACACCTCTACAAAGGTGTGAAAGCCCTGAAACCCTGGGTAAAGGTAAGTACCTGCCCTGTAGGGAAATATCGTGATACCTCTCGTTATCCTTCCCGCGGATGGAATGCTTTTCATACTGTTTACCAGGATGCACAAGGTTGGTTGGGCGAAGGCATACAGGATCAGATATATCCCATGCTTTACTTCCGGGGTAACCACTTCTATCCCTTTGCCCTCGACTGGCAGGAACAAAGCAATGGCCGCCAGATCATTCCCGGACTGGGCATCTATTTCCTCGATCCCAGTGAAGGTAACTGGACAGTGGATGAAGTAGAGCGTCAGATGCACTTTATCCGTACCCACAAACTGGCAGGTCAGGCCCATTATCGCGTGAAATATCTGATGGACAACACACAAGGGTTGTATGATGTATTGGAAGAGGACTTTTATACCGCTCCCGCCCTGCAACCTGCCATGCCCTGGATAGACAACGTACCACCGACAGCCCCTACACGCCTTACCGTTACCCGGCTGCCGGACGGATACATCCACCTCAGTTGGATGCCTGCCACGGACAATGACAAACGTAATGTACCGACCTACGTCATCTACGGCTCGGACACTTACCCGGTGAATACCTCCAATCCGGAAAATATTATTGCCCAGCGAGTACAGGGAACGGAATACACGTATGCTCCCGTCCGCTTCTGGACGGCAAAGAAGTATTTTGCCGTCACTGCCATAGACCGTTGTGGCAATGAAAGCGAAGCATGCAGATAACTCTCCCGAATGCCACACTTCAACGCCCCCAACGTCACACCTGAACAGGGGAACTGCCACACTTGAACTGGTGCAAAGTGTGGTGTCGGAGACGTCGAGATGTGGCATTTCACCTGCTAAGGTACAGCATTGGGGACGATGAAGTGTGGCATCCAACCAACGAAGCCCCGCAACCGGACAATGAAGTTCAGTATTAGAAAAACCAACATCAGCAGCATCAGCAGTTTTTTCTTTTTCTTTTTCTGTTGCTGTTGTTATTATATCTTTTATATTCTCTTTATTAGTTGTATTGGCGTTTTCGTTAACAATACTATTATACAGCACTTTAGCTAAATTTTCAGAGTTTTTTCCGTCTTTTTCCTTCGATGTTTTTTGCTGTTTTTCGTCATTTTTCGACTCAAATATTGACGATTCCGATGCACTTTTGAGCGTTTTTGAAGTTTTTTCCCGAACTGTTTTCTCCGGTTTTTCATCTTCATCCCCATCTGTTTCCTTCCGCACCTGGACCTGTCTACCTATCGGATTCAGTTCGGCAGGCGTGAAAGAGCCGTCCTCTTCAAAATCGAAAAGCCCATAACCGAAGATGATCTTTTTGACATAGGCAAAAGAAATTTTATAGTCTTTACAGAAGGGGCGCAGATATTTCATATCACCGCATGAATCGGGCAGCATAGCCAGTTTCTCAATAACAAACCAATAAGCCCCTGTTCCCTTGAGCTTCTCCTTCTCCAGCAGATATTCCATCCTAGGGTCGCACATCGCCATTAAGGGATGTTGCAAATAGAAATTCCTTTTCATCTTTTCTTTATGTTTTAGTTTAAAGCCTTAAAGATAAGAATAGCATGTGAGACAGTCGGAGGTTACGTGAGGTTACGTGAGGTTCCGTGAGGTTATGTGAGGTTATGTGAGGTTAAATGAGGTTCCGTGAGGTTAACACACCTCCACCCGCACGTAAGCTCGGTACCTGCTTTGAGGAGTAACCGGCACCAAGGACAGATAGCCGGAGACAATTCTTCCTTCCTCCACTACCAATGGATAATCCCTCATGTCCTGTTCATGTTGCGTCCGCAAAGCCTCGGCAGAAGGGAAATTGTCGACATTAAAAATTCCTTTGCTACCGAGAGCAACGAAATTATCATAAAGCTGACGGGCAACCATCCCCATAGTCATGCGCACATTAATTTCAACATGTGGATAAATGGCGTACGGATATCCTCTCTGATCCGGACAGATCATCATATCTATTCCCATAGGACCGGAATAATACCTACCATAAATTCCTTCTATAACTTTCTGCAAATACCCACGAATGCCCACAAAGGCTTCTAAAGGGATATACCGTAGAATCCACTGTTCCACTTCTTCATTAGAAACCAGCATATTACCACGATAAACACCTTTCTCATCCGTAATAAAATGCGAGTAGCCGCTAAACAGTACCTTCCCCCTACCATTGGAGTAGAATTCCATGGCAAAATCCCCCTCCTTTTTATATATAGGTTCCAGTATAAGAGCCCCGTGTTTCACCAATTCCCGACGACACCAATCAGCTGTAGATTTCGTCAGCCCACGGCGACACCAACGCAACCCCCTTCCGCTGCCCGACCACACGGACTTGAACAGGTAGCCGTCCTTAAAATCATCGACTATATCCGGAACGCAGAATTCCTTGTCCTCCCCTGATATCAGAAAATGGCGTCCACAAACATATTTGAGAGTTTTATTCAGTTCAAACGTCATAGCAAGAGCCATCCCATACGCACGGGAAGAAAGCATACGACACTCGCGCAACTCTGCTTCCGTAGGAAGTTTATGTTCGGCAATACCGGCCTTCTGCATACGCTTGCGGAAAGCGCGATTCCATCCCCAAGGTACAATTTGGGATTCCGCATAATCGGGTAATTCGGGTTCAGTGACCAATTGCACGGAAAGAGGAAACAATTGTTTCATCTTCTGCAAATAATCTGCATTATAAGCTGATGAGGCAAGTACCGCACTACCAGGCTGAACATACCAAACAGGTAATAAGGCGAGATCCTGAGCCATTCGGCGGGCAGATGCAGGAGCCATATAATTCTCTTCATTACTGGCAAGTGCCATGTCTGTGTCTGGATTAAATACATAGAGTTTCATACCATTACAGTTCTTTATTATTTAAGACTGCAAAATTACAGAGAAAAACAAGGCAAAGCAAATATATAAACTTCACTAACAAAAAAGATATTTTGCCATCTCTACTTTGCAATTCTATAAAAAAGGCGTATATTTGTCGCCCGATAAACCGAATTTAACAGCATGGAAGCATTCTACCGCACACACGCCTATCTTGTTGAGCATACCAATGCCCCTGTTCGCCGTGACCTCATGGATGAGATCAACTGGAACGACCGCCTTATCGGTATTAAAGGAACGCGTGGTGTAGGTAAAACCACGTTTCTGTTGCAATACGCCAAAGAGAAATTCGGCACTGACCGTTCCTGCCTCTTTATCAATATGAACAATTTCTACTTTTCTAATTTCAGCATCGTTGATTTCGCATACGAATTTCAACGCCGCGGCGGAAAAGTATTGTTGATAGACCAAGTGTTCAAACATCCGGACTGGAGCAGGGAACTGAGAATGTGTTACGACCGTTTTCCAAACCTCAAAATCGTGTTTACCGGTTCGTCCGTGATGCGACTGAAAGAGGAAAACCTGGAACTGCGTGATATAGTGAAGAGTTATAACCTGCGTGGCTTCTCCTTCCGTGAGTATCTGAACCTGCAAACAGGCATGAAGTTCCGTGCTTATACACTGGAAGAGATTCTGAGCAACCACGAACAGATTGCCAAAGGCATCCTTTCGAAGGTACGCCCACTGGATTACTTGCAGGACTATCTGCACCACGGTTTCTATCCCTTCTTTCTGGAGAAACGCAATTTCTCGGAGAATCTGCTGAAGACCATGAATATGATGGTAGAAGTGGATATCCTGCTTATCAAACAGATTGAGCTGAAATATCTTTCAAAAATCAAGAAATTACTCTATATGCTGGCAGTAGACGGTCCGAAAGCACCGAACGTAAGCCAGCTGGCAAATGATATACAGACATCCCGTGCTACGGTGATGAACTACATCAAATATCTGGCAGATGCACGTCTTATCAATATGGTATATCCGAAAGGAGAAGAATTCCCTAAGAAACCATCGAAGATTATGATGCACAACTCCAACCTGATGTACTCCATCTATCCTGTGAAAGTGGAAGAACTGGATGTACTGGACACTTTCTTCGCAAATTCCTTATGGAAAGATCACAAAGTGAACAAAGGCGACAAGAACATGTCGTTCCTGGTGGACGATGTGATGCCTTTCAAGATTTGTCCGGAAGGGATGAAGATTAAGAACAATCCCGGCGTCACCTACGCCCTGCACAAAGCAGAAATAGGAAGAGGGAATCAGATTCCACTCTGGATGTTCGGCTTTTTATATTGAGATTTATTCACTTAATAATAATTCAATTTAGTTATGACTAAACAGAAGAAATTCATTACTTGTGATGGTAACCAGGCTGCTGCGCATATCTCGTATATGTTCTCTGAAGTAGCTGCTATCTATCCCATCACTCCCTCTTCTACGATGGCTGAGTACGTAGACGAATGGGCTGCCGCAGGACGCAAAAACATCTTCGGCGAAACAGTATTGGTACAGGAAATGCAATCAGAAGCCGGTGCTGCCGGAGCCGTTCACGGTTCATTGCAAGCCGGTGCATTGACTTCAACGTACACTGCATCTCAAGGTCTGTTGCTGATGATCCCGAATATGTACAAAATTGCCGGTGAATTCCTGCCTTGCGTATTCCACGTATCAGCTCGTACACTGGCTTCTCACGCTCTGTGTATCTTCGGTGACCACCAAGACGTTATGTCAACTCGTATGACCGGTTTCGCTATGTTGGCAGAAGGTTCTGTGCAGGAAGTTATGGACCTCGCCGGTGTTGCTCACTTGGCAACTATCAAAGCCCGTGTACCGTTCGTTAACTTCTTCGACGGTTTCCGTACTTCTCACGAAATCCAAAAGATCGAGATGTTGGAAAACGACGATCTCGCTCCGCTGATTGACCAAGAAGCTCTGGCTGAATTCCGTGCCCGCGCATTGAATCCGATGAATCCGGTAGCCCGTGGTATGGCTGAAAATCCCGACCACTTCTTCCAACACCGTGAATCATGCAACAACTACTACGAAGCAGTTCCTGCTATTGTAGAGGAGTACATGAATGAAATTTCTAAAATCACAGGACGTAAATACGGCTTGTTCGATTACTACGGTGCTGAAGACGCAGAACGCGTAATCATCGCTATGGGTTCTGTAACCGAAGCTGCCCGCGAAGCTATCGACTACTTGATGGCTAATGGCGAAAAGGTAGGTATGGTTGCTGTACACTTGTATCGTCCGTTCTCTGCTAAGCACTTCCTGGCTGCTGTGCCTAAGACTGCTAAAAGCATTGCAGTACTTGACCGTACGAAGGAACCGGGTGCTAACGGCGAACCGTTGTACCTCGATGTAAAAGACTGCTATTATGGTGCAGCTGATGCTCCGGTAATCGTAGGTGGTCGTTACGGTTTGGGTTCTAAGGACACTACTCCTGCTCAGATCATTGCCGTATTCAAGAATCTGGCTATGCCGATGCCGAAGAACCACTTCACTATCGGTATCGTAGACGACGTTACTTTCACTTCACTTCCTCAGGAAGAAGAAATCGCATTGGGCGGTGCAGGTATGTTCGAAGCTAAATTCTACGGACTGGGTGCTGACGGTACAGTAGGTGCCAACAAGAACTCTGTAAAAATCATCGGTGACAATACCGACAAGCATTGTCAGGCTTACTTCTCTTATGATTCCAAGAAGTCAGGTGGTTTCACTTGTTCTCACTTGCGTTTCGGTGATACTCCGATCCGTTCTACATATTTGGTAAACACTCCGAACTTTGTGGCTTGCCACGTTCAGGCCTACCTGCACATGTATGATGTAACCCGTGGTTTGCGCAAGAACGGTACATTCCTGCTGAATACAATCTGGGAAGGCGAAGAATTGGCAAAGAACCTGCCTACCCGCGTGAAGAAGTACTTCGCAAAGAACAATATCTCTGTATACTATATCAATGCAACTCAGATTGCACAGGAAATCGGTTTGGGTAACCGTACCAATACAATCCTGCAATCTGCATTCTTCCGTATCACAGGTGTAATTCCTGTTGATCTGGCCGTAGAACAGATGAAGAAATTCATCCAGAAGTCTTACGGTAAGAAGGGTGAAGATATCGTAAACAAGAACTACGCTGCCGTTGACCGTGGTGGTGAATACAAGCAATTGACCGTTGATCCTGCCTGGATTAATCTGGCTGATGATGCCAAGACTGAAAACAACGATCCTGCATTCATCAACGAAGTAGTTCGTCCGATCAATGCACAGGACGGCGACTTATTGCCGGTATCTGCATTCAAGGGTATCGAAGACGGTACTTGGTATCAAGGTACAGCTAAATACGAAAAACGTGGTGTAGCTGCTTTCGTACCCGAATGGAATGCTGAAAACTGTATACAGTGTAACAAGTGTGCTTATGTTTGTCCTCACGCTTCTATCCGTCCGTTCGTTCTGGATGCTGAAGAGCAAAAGGGTGCAAACTTCGAGATGCTGAAAGCTGTAGGTAAAGTATTCGACGGTATGACATTCCGTATTCAGGTTGACGTTCTCGACTGTCTGGGTTGCGGTAACTGTGCCGACATCTGTCCGGGTAATCCGAAGAAGGGTGGCAAGGCTTTGACTATGAAACATCTGGAAAGCCAGTTGAACCAAGTTCCTAACTGGGATTACTGCGCTGAAAAGGTAGCAAGCAAGCAACATCTGGTTGACGTTAAAGCTAACGTAAAGAACTCTCAGTTCGCTACTCCGTTGTTTGAATTCTCAGGCGCTTGCTCCGGTTGTGGTGAAACTCCGTATGTGAAGTTAATCACTCAGTTGTTCGGTGACCGTGAAATGGTAGCTAATGCAACAGGATGTTCTTCTATCTACTCCGGTTCAGTACCTTCTACTCCTTATACTAAGAATGAAAAGGGTCAAGGTCCTGCTTGGGCAAACTCTTTGTTCGAAGACTTCTGCGAATTCGGTTTGGGTATGGAACTCGCTAATGAAAAGATGCGTGACCGTATCGTGAAACTGTTCAACCAGATTCTGGAAGGTGACAATGCTCCTGCTGAAGCTAAGGAAGTATTGAAAGCATGGATTGAAAACATGTACGATGCAGACAAGACTAAAGAACTTGCACCTCAGATCGAGGCTATCATCGAGCAAGGCATCGCTGCCGGTTGCCCGGTAAGCAAGGAACTGAAAGGCTTGACTCAATATTTAGTAAAACGCAGCCAGTGGATCATCGGTGGTGACGGTGCTTCTTACGATATCGGTTACGGTGGTCTCGACCATGTAATCGCCAGCGGTAAGGACGTTAACATCCTGGTTCTGGATACTGAGGTTTACTCTAACACAGGTGGTCAGTCTTCTAAGGCTACTCCGGTGGGCGCTATCGCTAAGTTCGCTGCTGCCGGTAAGCGTGTACGCAAGAAAGACCTCGGTCTGATGGCTACTACTTACGGTTACGTTTACGTAGCTCAGATTGCTATGGGTGCTGACCAGGCTCAGACTCTGAAAGCAATCCGTGAAGCTGAAGCTTATCCCGGACCGTCACTCATCATCGCTTATGCTCCGTGTATCAACCACGGTCTGAAGCTGGGTATGGGTAAGAGCCAAGCTGAGGAAGAAAAGGCTGTTAAGTGCGGTTACTGGCACTTGTGGCGTTACAACCCGGCTTTGGAAGCTGAAGGCAAGAATCCGTTCCAGCTGGATAGCAAAGAACCCGATTGGGCTGGATTCCAGGACTTCCTGAAGAGCGAGGTTCGTTACTCTTCTGTAATGAAACAATATCCTTCAGAAGCTGCCGAACTGTTCCAGGCTGCCGAAGACAATGCTAAGTGGCGTTATAACAGCTACAAGCGTCTGTCTAAAGAAAACTGGGGTGCTGATGCCGAATAATTTCGATTATTGAAATAGAACATAATAAACTCTGAAAAATGAAGGCTGCACCGTGAACCGGATGCAGCCTTTATTTGTTTTTTTTAATTAATAAACAACGAACATTATGATTGGATTTATTATTTGGATTATTGGCTTGATACTTGCAATCAAAGCCGTATTGGAAATCATGAAATGGAAAGTGGATGGAGTGAAAAAACTATTAGTCGCCATCCTTGTTTTGCTCACCAGCTGGATCGGACTGATCTTTTATTATTTCTGGGGAAGAGACAATCTGCCACAGATGTTGAAATAGACAGGTCTATCTGTATATAAAAGAAAATGCCGTATTAAATTACGGCATTTTCTTTTTTTATTAAGCTATGAACTTCTTCTTCCGTTCCACCGAACGGACCATAACTCTGCAACTTTACAGAACACATGGCAGCGGCAAAGCAACCGGCTTCCTGATAGGATGCTCCTCTTTTACGCATATATAGATAGCCTGCCATATATGTATCTCCACAGCCTGTAGCATCAGCAACATTTTCTACCGGATAGGCAGGTATTTCATAAAATCGCTTATCAACATAGATGAGTGAACCTTTATCTCCCAAGGTAAGCAAGACTTCCTTCACTCCCCATTCTGCCAATTTCACAGCTGCATCATAAGGATCCGTGCATTGCGTAAGAACCTCCATTTCATGCTCATTCGCTTTCAGAATATGGATATATTTCAAGGCTTCTTCCTTTTCAGGCCAGTCTACTGCCAATACTTCTTCATTCTGTACTTCGCGCAAATATCCCTGTACATCAAGAGACAATAGCCCTTTCCCGGCAAGATGTTTAATGACGTCTAATGAAAAATCATCCGCCAATAAACTGCCCAGATGATAGATCCCAGAATTTACATCCTGCAAACCTGCAATAGTGAAAGGATCAGCCTTAGCTGTGACCCGCTGTTTTCTTTCATTAGTGTCTTCCCCATAAATATTCTCAAAACAAATGGAATGAGTGCTGGGAAGTACTTTCACTTCAATGCCGTCTCTTCTCAAATCATTCACCACCGGCATCTCGCTATCAGCCAAAGCAGTAACAAGTTGGAATCCTTCAGTATTCAGATGTTTAATGGCATGCGCAAAATAGAAAGAAGTTCCTCCAGGCATGTGCACTGTTTTCTGCGGAGTAACTACTTTATCCAAAGTAATATATCCAATGCAACAAAGATCGTATTTCATAAAATATTCAATTCCTTTTTGATATTACAAAAGTAGGCAATTATTATCACTTCCTACCCCTGTTATGCTATAAATTCTTCCGCTTCAAGAAATCCGTCGGACTTTCGCCAAATTGCTCTTTATAACACTTTGTAAAATAGGAAGGAGAAGAGAAACCTACTTCATAGGCAATTTCCGCAACTGTCATCTCGGAAGAAGCCAACAAGGAAGTTGCCTTCTTAAGACGTGCCTGGCGCAGCAATTCATTGGGAGCATAGTTCGTAAGCGATTTCAATTTACGATAAAGCTGTACACGACTCAACCCCATATCTTTGCCTAAGTCTTCCACATTCAGTTCCGGATCTCTCATTTTCTCCTCCACCAGAGACTTAAAGCGGGAAACGAAATCTTTATCGATATCACATATATTCTCTTTTGCCAATGTCTGATTATCACCAAAGAACTGCCGAAGTTGGCGACGAGAGTCTATCAAGTTCCGGATACGGGACAATAACAATTGGGAATTAAAAGGCTTGGATATATAAGAGTCTGCACCGCCATTATACCCCTGGATGCGTTGTTCATCAAGCGAGCAGGCCGTAAGAAGGATAACGGGGATATGACAAGTCTGCAACTCTGTCTTCAGTCTCCGGCAACACTCTACCCCGTCCATACCGGGCATCATAACATCGGACACAATTACATCGGGAACATATTTCATTGCAAGGCGAATTCCCGTAGCAGCTTCCGGAGCATCCAACACATGATATTCTTCGGCAAGCAATGTTTTCACATAATTGCGGATGTCAGCATTATCGTCGATAACCAGAACTGTCGGGCGATCCGCATCTCTCGTTTCCTCCTCACCCATAGGAAAATCGGTTTCGACTAATGTGGTAGAAACTTCTGCTTCTTCACTTGGAAGAGTAACCACCGTCGGGTGATACTGAGAAATACTCTGCGCCGGAAAAAGAACAGTAAAAGTCGCCCCTTTTTCATCACTATGGGCAGTGATCTGACCGCCATGCATCTCTACAAAAGCACGAACAAGTGCCAAACCAATGCCCGTGCCAGCCTGATGCCCGTCTATCTGGTAAAAACGTTCAAAGATAGCATCAACTTCTTTGGGAGAAATATGGCTACCGGAATTAAATACTGAAAAGCGGAAATTAGTAGCTTCTGCCTCCAATCGAACCATAATCTTTCCATTCTCGGGTGTATACTTCACAGCATTGGATAACAAATTGAAGTAGATACGCTCCATCTTCTCACTATCTGCCATCATACGGAAATCCGTATCAGGGGTAGCCTCAAAAGAAAAGGATATATGCTTTTTCAACAACGCCATGCGGAAAGAATCGTTCCAGCCACGAAAACTGCTCAAAAGCTCGAACGGCTCCAGATGGAGTTCCATTCGTCCGTTCTCCACTTTTCGGAAATCAAGGATTTGATTAACAAGACGAAGGAGAATATTGACATTCTTCTTCATCAGTTCCAGTAACTGGTGCGGACGTTCTCCAAGAGATTTATCAGCAAGAAGTTGATTAACAGGATCTGCAATCAACGTCAATGGGGTGCGAAAATCATGTGAGACATTGGTAAAAAAGACCAGTTTGGCATGAGTTGCCTCTTCCAATTCACGGGAAAGTTGTTCCAGTTGTTCTTTCTGCTGAATGAGCTGTTCTTTCTGTTGTGTCAGTTGCTGTTTCTGTTCTTCCAACTTCTCCTTCTGACGAGACAGTTCCCGGTTCAAGCGATTTTTAGTACGCAAAGACAGATACACGGCAACCAATAAGCCCACTACCAATAAAAGTACCAACAGACTACCATATAGCACAACTTGCTGCGTAGCATAACGGTCGAGGAACTGACTCATCTTCCCGTTCATGGTTTCTATCTTCTCGTCAAGAGTAGCTATATGTGAGGTCTGCATCTGCATAATCTGGGCATTGGTAGCATCTACGACAGAAGTTCCCAATACAGTCTCACGAGGATAATCACGCTTATTCAGAATGTCCATGGCAATCTGTATCACACGATCACCACCTGTAGGATAAATAAACGTGGCATCCAGTTGCCCGTTCAGCACCTGCTCCACACCATATCCTTCACCAGGCAAAGCATCCGTACCTATAAAACGCATTCCTTCTGCCCTGCCCTGCCTTTTTGCAACGTCATAAGCACCTGCGGCCATACGGTCATTCTGGGCATACACCACATCTATTTCCGGAAAGTGCCTCAAAAGAGTATCCATTCTTTCTCCCGCTTCCGAACGTAACCAACCGGCATCTTCACGAGCCAGAAGTTGAATACCGGGATAAGGAGATATCGCAGAAACAAATCCTTGATGCCGATCCATGGCAGACGTAGAACCGGTCAATCCAGCAATCTCTACAATATTACCCCGTCCATGAAGCATATTGGCTACATAATTACCTATAGCTTTTCCCAACTCATAATTGTCCGCACCTATATAAGCAGTATATTTATCAGAAAGTATCTTCCGGTCGAAGACTATGACGGGAATCCCACGATCAAATGCCTCCTCTACCACCGGAGTAATGGGAGCAGCTTCATTGGGGGCAACTACAAGCAAGTCTACCCCTTCCTGAATGAAATTGCGAATATCTTCTATTTGTTGTGCATTATCATCTTTCACTGTACGAATATCCACTTCCACTCCGTCATAGAAAAGTGCCTCGCGCAGCATTTCATTATTCATCTGGTGCCGCCATTCATCGTCACTGCATTGGGAAACGCCAATACGGAAATGCACATCTCGATACGTACACGAAGCAGTCAGCCAAAAGAGGGAGAGCATTGAAATAAGTAACAATTGGAAAGTATATCTTCTCATCTTTTCTGGTATTAGTAACGCAAATATAAAAATATTATCATAAGAATCATTACCTGTTCTTAAAAAAACTCTCCACTCTACTAAATTATAACATGAATGCCTGTTGCGGAATTAAAGAGCAAATAAGCTTGTGTTCATAATATTAAATACCTTCAAGACATAAAGCAAGGGTACCTTAATAGAGCAATAACAATCCTTCCAAACAGACATCCTGCTTGGCGATGCCTCTGATTGTCGAAGTAGCATCCATTGTAATAGCACCTGATGACATGAAGTGTATATAAAAACAGATACGCCCACTAAATTAAGCATTAGTGGGCGCACTTATTATAAAAATATCTTTGTCAGCAACCTACTTATTGAGCAGTAAGCTCAATCACGTGACTCTGAGTCATGGCCAAACCGAATACATTCAAACCGACCTTCATCAGATAATCACCGGAGAAAACTTTTCCGTTAGACCCTAACTTTGAAGTAACAGAAGGCATTAGATTGATTTCTTCTACTTTATACTGTTTATTCGGATCCAGACCTTGTAATTTCACTGCTATCAGTTTCTCCTGAAAGCGGGGATGGATATCGTAAGCAAACAGTACAGCTTTGTTGGTATCCTTACTCACATAGTTCAATGCCATATGATTTCCTTCATAAGGAGAAACTAAACGATACTGATCACCATCCATAATAGCATTCTGCAGGCGTTTCCAATTGGCAACGGCTGTCTGGCAATAAGTCAGTTCGTCAGCAGTAAGTTCTTTTAAGCCAATATCGAAACCAAGCTTGCACATGGAAGCCACATCGGTACGGAATTTCACGGAAGTCGCCTTGTTCCAACTGGTCACATGAGCATCCATAGCTTTTGCCGGGAAGAATTGGGAGAAGCCCCACTGGATATAGATACGTTCTACAGGATCCGTATTATCGCTGCACCAGAACTCGGTAAAGTATTTCAGTGCTTCATAATCGCAGCGGGCACCACCACCGGAACATAGCATCATCGGGACATCAGGATAATTCTTCTTCACACGTTTCAGAACATTATAGATACCGCGGACATGGTCAATATACAACTGCCCCTGTTTATTCTTCAGATACGGAGAATAAATATTGGTGATAGGGCTATTGCAATCCCATTTGAAGAAAGCAACTTCGGGATTCTCTTTCATTATATTCTCTACAACACCATACACATAGTCCTGCACTTTCGGATTGCTAAGGTCAAGCACCAACTGGTTACGATAATAATACGTGTCACGATTGGGCAGCATGATCACCCAATCCGGATGCTTCTCGAAGAGTTCACTCTTTGGATTCACCATTTCAGGCTCAATCCAGATACCGAACTTCACATCTGCATCTTTGGCAGCTTTCACCAGAGCCGGAATACCACCAGGCAATTTATTATGATTCACATCCCAGTCTCCCAAACCTGCATGATCATCTTTACGGGGATATTTGTTCGCAAACCACCCGTCGTCCAATAAGAACATATCTACACCCAGATGCTTGGCTTCCTTCATTAACTCAGCCAGTATCTCTTGGTTAAAGTTAAAGCCTGTATTTTCCCAATTATTCAGAAGAGTCAGACGACTGCCTTTACCATCTTTCAAACTATAGTTACGTGCCCACTCATGGAGATTCCGGCTACCTTTCCCAGCACCGTCATTGCTTAAAGTGAAGATAAATTCAGGGGTAGTAAACACTTCATTCGGTTTCAACTCATAGTTCGAAGCATAAGGATTGATGCCAGGGATTACGCGAAGGTTTCCTACATTGTCTACCTCAAAAGTGAAACGGAAATTACCAGTCCAGCCCAATGTACCCATCAATACGCTTCCCTGATCTTCGCTGACCGGCTGATCCAGTCCCACTTCAAAGAAAGGATGCGTATGCATGGCGGCACGACTCCCCAACTTCGTATCGATCACTTTCTTACCGAACTGTAGCTGTTGGCTGCTCATTTGTGCTTCCTTCGCCCAGTCACTACTAAACTCAGTCAGGTAATAAGCTGAATTATTGAAATAAAGCATGGTAGAGGCATAGGTCGAAAGTATTACAGGTTTCTTCTCCTGATGTATGATTTCGCTCCAGGTCTTGATAACGTTTTCCTTCGGATAAGCCACATAATGCAGAGTGACATCTACCGGATACTTGTCGTCACGCAGATTGATCACAGTCTCCGTACCACCGTCAACCGCCTTAGAGGAAGAAGAAACATAATACAGGATAGTGGACGGATTGCCATCGTTATGAGTAATAGCAATGGCCGGTTCAAAGTAATCTTCATTACCCGAACCGCTATATACTTCCCAACCACGCCGGCTTACACTACCATCGGCACCTGCATGGATACTCCAGCTGAAATTATTCAGATCCTGTTCATGCAATAGTTTCTCACCTAAATAAGTTTGATATAGACGACCATTATCGCCTACCTGAAGCACCAGGTCGGTATTGTCCGTAGAAATGCGGATCGTTTTGTTTTCCGCTGCATGAGTATACGATAAAGTAGCGCATGCAAAAAGGGTTACAAGTAAATTTTTCATGGTATACAATCAATTTAGTTACAAAAATATATTAATTAAAATTAGAATGAAAGACTTGCACTGAATTCCAGCGTAAACGGACGCAAATAGTTACCACTCATATAATGGTCTTTAAACTTGCCTGCTTCTTCCTTATCCAACAGTTCGGCACCATTAATCGTACCGCTGGCACCTTTCTGGTTCAGGAAGTTCACTACCGTCGCACCCAGTGAAAGATGTTTATTCACTTTCCAGTTAATTCCACCGAAAGTTTCCCAGCGACCATTGAAGTAGAGGGCATTGGTCAGATTGGCATATGTCTTACCAAAGTAACGGAAGCTAAGCCACAGACGTAAATCGGGCGTTATGTTATAACTGGGATCTATTTCAGCCAATACCTGGGGAATTTCCTTCACAATATTACCGTTGGCATTCAGATCGGGCACTCCTTCAAATGGAGATTTAATGAAGTAGTTATTATAAGTGGGCTTCTGGTAAGTGAACAGAGCATGCAGATGAAAACCTTTAAAAGGATTGATTTCAGCAGAAGTAGTCCAGCCCAATGTCTTGATGTCGTAAATCAGCAAAGTGGTCTTGGATTGCGTTGTTCCCGGCTTGGTTACATTCTGCTGGTCTATGTTATTCGACTTGGAGATATAGGTAATCATAGAAGTCAGGTTTATCCAGTCATTCTGATAGAATAATCCACCACGCAATAAGGGGATGGTCACACGCTTATACTGTTCCTCAGTTGGGCCGGTTCCTGCATATTCATTAATGCGCGGGAAACGGGTAGCAATAGTTCCATCGGCAGTAAGCCCGAAGTTCCTGGTCAGTTTGTAAGTAAATTGTGCCGTTGCAGCATAATTCAACTTATCTTTTACCACTTTATGCGGCTGTATCTTTTCAGTAGAAAGCACATTCCCTTCATTGTCCGTATATTCATGGGTATCACCAATATGGAAGCCAGGATAACGGCTGTAAGGAATCTGGTCGGCAGACATACGATAATATTCCAGGCGAGCCCCATAGTAGACTGTGAATTTCGGACTTACCTGCCAGTTGTCCGTAAAGTAAGCAGCAAGTTTATTCTCAGTCCCCTTCGTGTACTCCGGGCTCAGTTCATTGAATCCTCTGAATTTACCGGTACTTCCGTCAGCTTCCACCCGGTTCAGTATCTGCGGATATTCGGTGACGGTTCCCGTCCATTGAAAAGAAGAAGAGCGATAATCCAAATGATAAAACCATTCATTCAATCCCAGACGCACATTATGGTTACCGACTTTCTTTTTCAACTCTGAAGTCAGCAATACATTCTTCACCTTTCCAAGGTGCAACCAGGTACGTCTACCTTCCACCAATCCGGTATAGGCATCTTTCGAACCATCCAGAAAAAGACCATCTTCCTCAGTTGCTTCACTGATATTACTGCCGCCGAAATCTACATAATTTGCTTCGGGAGCATTCATAAACTTGGCATTGAATGTCCAATTCAGATTATTATGGAAAGTATAATCAAACAGCATAGCTACTTCATGCGCTCTATTCCCCGTGAAGTCACCAAAGCGCCCGCTCTTCATCTTTCCATCCATTACGTCCATATATTGAAAGCGTCCGCCTTCGGGAGCATATGAAGAAGTCCCCAACTTGAACCCCGGAATTTCTTTTACGCTGCCATCTCCCACATAAATGAACGGAGCAGCATTAATCATCGAACCGAGTGCATTACTTTTCGAGAATTTATAGATGACGGAGAATTTTCCACGATTGTTATTGAAAAGGCGGGTCAGTCCGGCATGATACAATTGGGTACGGTCACTGAAGTTTTCAAACTTAGGGACAAAACTACCCGGATCGAAATTCTGATAAATGCTCGCCGTATACAACCAACGCTCTCCGATACCACCAGACACATTCATGTCCACATTCTGCCATCCGAAGTGATTGGTATGATAATTCAAGACTCCCTTAAACTCCTTCTGTCCCAATTTAGAGAAAGAATTTACAGAATAAGCAATATTTCCGGTCGCAATCGCAGATTCGGACGGTGTCATTAATCCGACTTCACCCAGGCTGGCATCGCTGCGCCAGTGAGTAGCCAATTTATGCACAGCCGAAGAATATACAGCGGGCAATCCGTTCTCATACACATTCACATCTTCACTGGGAAGTCCGATCTGGATTTCACGGGGCTTGTTAGCATCCGAAGCATTCAGCATCACATTGCGTTCGCTTCCTTCCGTCTTCTTACTACTGATGGTGTCATTCTCCACCGGATTATTTGCTATCGCAGTAGTAGCGAATAACAAAGCTGCCGATACGACATAAGAAAAGAGACTTACTTTCATAATATTAATAGGATTTAAAATTAAATTCTTTGCCAAAAGATCGGATGGGAATACATCCTTTATCTTTCAACGAGGGCAAAGTTAGAAGGTATTATTATGCACTGTTGCCACAAGTAGTTGTCAGGTAGATTGAAGTGAGGTTACACACGTTATTATCACACTGATTATAAACATATTGCAAGTATTCATTTTATAAAAGCAGGTAGATGTATCCGTTTGCTGAAAACTTTTAATATCTTTGTATTTGTCTACTTTAAATGAATATACCCTATGAAAAGATACTTGTTATCGGGATTATTTCTACTATTTATGCTTGTACCTTTTCGTGCAGCGAATAAAACGGACTTATCCAATGAATTGGAATCAGCTTTAAAACAGCGCAACCAATACTCGCTCCAAAAGGAAACCCGGATTGACAGTTTAAAACATTTGCTATATCCGGCAATGGATGAAAATGAACGTTTCCGATTATACAATGCCATTTATGAAGAGTACTATACATATCGTTTCGATTCGGCCATGCTCTATGTAGACAAGGAAGAACAAATAGCCATGCAACTTTCAAATCCCACGTATCGCAATCTGAGCATCATTCACCGTTCAGTACTTCTTTCCACCTCAGGCTATTTCAGCGAATCCATTCAGAATCTGGCACAAATAGACCCACGTACCTTAGATGCTCCGTCAAAGATAGAATACTATGCCGCCTGTGAATGGGCTTACAGTATGTGGGCCGAATACTCCAATGATAAAGTATATGCCCCCCGCTATTATGAAAAAGAGATGCTCTATCAGGATTCTCTAATCAGCGTACTGCCCGTCGGTTCGTCATTACACAACTACTGGAAAGGAGAAAATCTCTATCGTCACCAAAGATATCCCGAAGCGAAAGAATACTACCAAAAAGCATTGGAAGGAGTTCCCATAAATATTCGTCTTTATGCTATGGTTACTTACGGTCTGGCATTAGTCCATTCCAAATTAGGGAATTGGGACGAATACGAGCATTACCTGATCAAAGCTGCTATTTCGGATCAGGTATGCCCGCTTAAGGAAAATCTGGCTCTGCAGGAACTTGCCTTATATATCTTTAAAAACAGAAGTGGAGAAGTATCGCGTGCCAACCGCTACCTGAATTATTCCATGGAAGACGCACAGTTTTACAACAATCGTCTCCGCATGCTCGAGATAGCGAAAAAATTCCCTTCTATCGTACTGTCTTATCAGGAACAGAACCTTATTAAAAGTAAACGGCTACAATGGTCACTGATATGCATCAGTATATTATCTATCGGACTGGTTATTTCACTGATCTATATTTACCGGCAAATGCACCAACTTCATAAACGCAGAGAGATACTAGCGGACATGAATCAGGAATTACAGCATCTGAATAAAGCATTAGTAGATACCAATCATACGCGTGAAGAATATGTAAGCCTGTTCATGGATTTATGTGCTGCCTATATAGATAAACTGAATAAATACCAAGATCTGGTAAAACGCAAGGTGAAAGCAAAGCAAACGGATGATCTTTTGAAGTTAGTCAATGCCACTAAATTATCAGACACCGATGCGAAAGAGTTCTTCGTAAACTTCGATACTGCATTTCTGAACTTATACCCCCAATTTATAGAAGAATTTAATGCATTATTACGAGAAGGTGAAGAAATCATTCCTAAAAGAGGAGAGATATTGAATACGGAGCTCCGGATATTTGCATTGATACGTATGGGGATTAAAGATAGCTCTAAGATAGCCACCCTCCTGTTCTATTCACCACAAACGATTTACAATCATCGGAGCGTAGTAAAAAATAAGGCTAAGATGAGAGATAGTTTTGAAAAGCAGGTAGAGGAACTTTGTGCAGTAATGTAAAATCGTCTATAATATAAAACGAAACACTTTTTTCAAAAAAAGGACGTGCACACATTGCTCCTTCAAATACTTCTGTTACTTTTGCCTACAGATACAATATAACTACTAGAAAACTATTATTTTATGAAAAAGCTATTCTATTTTGTCATTCTGGCATGTATTTCATATGCATGTTCCTCAGATTCAGATTTCACCCCGGAAGATGAAACTCCTTCTGATATCTATGAACTCAAAGCTATTCCTGACAAGGAAGTCATTTTCAAAACCTACCCGGCAAGTATGAAGCAAATTCTTGGTGCAGGCTACGATGTTACCGCTGATTACTTAAGTCCCGAGGCCATAAAAGCACCTATAATAGATTTGGAGAAATTGGAAAACAGCGATGAAGATAATATCTATCGTATGCGGGCAAATGCTTCCGAACCCAGAGACTACGCTGGAGAAAATGCAACAACGTTCCTGACCGACATGACCAATAACCTAATACTAGGAGACGTAAATTCCAGGAATGCTCTATCGATCGGTACCATTCTCAAGCACAAAGAGTTCGAATCTGACTACAACCATTCTTCACAATATTCTTTTGCTTCCAGCGAACAGCTATTTACGGCGGAACGCTGGTACTTTTCGTTCTTCTATAATTCAGAGAAATATAAATACAGATACCTTACACAGGAGTTTGAAAATGATGTCGCCAGTCTGACAGCAGAAGATATCATAAACAAATATGGCACACACCTTTTAGTGGACGTCGGCATAGGGGCACGATTCAGAGGACTTTTCCGGACAGCAGTGCCTACAGCGACATCGGCTGCCAGCAGTGCAAGAATCACCTTACTCAGCGCTTTGACAAAAATAGGCCAGCAAGGTCTCTTTACCGGAAGCGGTGTCGGCGGATGGGAAGAAGAAGTGGCACAAAGCATAGGAGGCCAGCTTATACTGGAATTCTATGGAGGAAATACAAGCCTATTGACTTCACAGCCGATAACCGATGGCTTCAATGCCTGGTGGAAGTCCTTCAATGAAGAAAATTATACATTGACTAAAATCACTCAAGACAAAGTTCTTCCTATTTATGAACTGATAGCGGATGCCACCAAAAGAAAACAAGTGAAAGATGCCATAGAAAAATATATTTCCAACCAAAAGTTATCGTCTGTTTCCACAACTCCATTACTTCAGGCTTGGAATGGCAAAAATCACACATACGATACATCTTATTTAGATATTGCTGTGCACTCCAACAAAAAATACGAAGGAGCCGTTTGTTCCATCTACAAACAGCAAAGAACACATACCGTGCCTCTGTATTTATATAGCAACGGACAAAAACAACGTTTATCCATAGAGTCATTACGAGCAGACGCCGGATGGCAACTGGAAAAAGAACTGGGATATGTATATACTTCACCCGTAGACGGAGCCATTCCTCTATACGAAGCAGCAAATGAAAATGATTATTGTTACACTACAGAAGACAAACAGGAATATGGAATAGAAGGAAGTTGGAAGAAAAAAGGTATTGTATGCTACACAATGCCCTTATAATACCAAATTACTTGCCATATAAATGAATCTCCTTTATCATTACCATATCAGAATAGTTATGATAAAGGAGAAAACAATCTCATTTTAACCTTTCAGAGACTTACTCCAACCGACTCTTAAAAGCAGACGGTAATTCCGGCATAGCCCCACTCTGTGTACAAACATAAGCAGAAACTTCTACGGCCAGTTTATGTGCTTCAGGAACGGATTTTCCACTAAGTATGGCAGATGTGAAAGCAGCAGTAAATGAATCACCCGCTCCCACAGTATCGGCAACAGGAACTTTCGGTGTGTCCTGATAAGATACTACGCCCGGAGTAAATACATAGCTGCCATTGGTTCCACAAGTCAGAATCAGCATCTTCAGATTGTATTTAGCCAGAAGTATCCAACATTTATCCTGTAAATCGATACCCGGATAGCCAAAGATGCGGCTGATTGTCACCAATTCCTCATCATTGATTTTAAGAATATTGCAACGACGCATAGATTCGCAAAGAATCTCCTTCGTATAAAATCCCTGGCGAAGATTAATATCAAAAATCTTAATCTGATCTTCTCCGTCAGGCATCGTATCCAAAAAGCGCTGGATAGTAGCCCGACTCACAGGACTGCGTTGAGCCAGAGAACCGAAACAAACGGCACGAGTAGAAAGAGCCAGCCGTTTCAAATCGTCCGTAAAAGGAATATTATCCCAAGCTACCCCCTCTTTAATTTCATAACAAGGTACACCGACAGCATCAAGAGTAACCTGTACCGTACCAGTAGGATAATCCACTTGCTCGATCTGGCAAGTCAGCTTCTTTTGGGCAAAAACATCCAATATTTCCTGTCCGTCAGCATCACGTCCCACTGCACTCACTACACGACTATCAAAACCAAACTGTGATACATGATAAGCGAAATTGGCAGGCGCACCACCTATTTTCTTTCCTTCGGGCAGCACATCCCAAAGTGCTTCACCCATTCCAACGATGATTTTATTCATGACACTAAATTTAATTACGAATTACAAATTATAAATTACAATTAGACATTAGGTTATTTTTTTATCTTCAAAGTATAATACAGCAAATAAAGTACTCCGACAGTCATCACGGCTACTGCACCGCTTTGCCCTACGGCATCACTTGCCAATCCCATTGCCAACGGAAAAACTGTTCCACCAAAAAGTCCCATTATCATCAGACCGGAAACTTCATTCTTCTTGCCGGGCATATACAGCAATGCCTGTGAGAAGACAATCGAAAAGATATTCGAGTTTCCGTAACCAATCAGCGCAATGCAAATATAAATAGATGTTTTTGAATGGAAAGCAAAAAGTCCAATCATTGCCAGTAACATCATAAAACTACTGATAGCAAAGAACGATTTAGCATTCATCCTCCTCAAAATAAAAGAACCTGTGAAACAACCTGCCGTACGGAAAATGAAGTAGAGACTGGTAGCAAACGCAGCATCATCCAATCCCATACCCAAGCGTTCCATTAAAATCTTAGGTGCAGTAGTATTCGTGCCCACATCAATTCCCACATGGCACATAATGCCAATGAAAGAAAGCAAAACAAACGGTTTACCCAATAAAGCCAAACACTCACCGAACGTAGAAGGTTTTCCTTCCTCTTTTTCCTCGGCAATCTGTGTCTGTCCCAACAATAAAATGGCTATCACAGCTATCACCATATAAATAGGGAACAGCAGACGCCAGCCCAAACCGAACGACGGAATAGCCTGTGTAGCTCCCCACATAGCAATGTAAGGTGCAAGAAACGAAGCAATCGCCTTTACAAATTGTCCGAAGGTAAGGCTACTTGCCAGCCGGTCACCTCTCACGATGTTGGAAAGCAGCGGATTCAGTGAAGTCTGCATCAATGCATTGCCGATACCTAATAAAGAGAAAGAAAACAGCATCAACGTATAGCTATCACCAAAAACAGGCAATAACAACGAAGCAAAGGTCACAACCAAACTAAGGAGTACCGTCTTTTTTTGTCCGATACGGCTCATCAACATACCTGTCGGCACAGAGAAGATCAGGAACCAGAAGAAGACCAGAGAAGGGAAGATGTTAGCTTGAGAGTCAGTCAGACCCAAATCTGCTTTTACATAGTTGGAGGCGATGCCTACCAGATCCACAAATCCCATAGCGAAAAAGCAGAGCATCACAGGGATCAGCTTGGATAACGAAGAATTAGATTTCATTGTTGTATGGTATTAATTTAAGTATTTCTTGCTCGGAAAAGCACGTTGCAAAGGAAACGAATATCAGAACAACAGGATAACAATCTTGTTACAAAGAGTGGCAATTATGATACAAGAATGTTTTTTAAGCGCATTTCAAGGGCATTATCTCTCTTTTTAACTACATTTGTAAGAATTATCCAAAGAAACTTTTTAAACAACAATATGGAAACACTCTTTAATGGACGACTCAGCATTGAGGTCTCTGCACATGGAGCAGAGTTATGCAGTATTTTTTCTAATGGAAAAGAATATCTATGGCAGGCAGATCCTGCATTCTGGAAACGCCATTCGCCGGTACTCTTCCCGATTGTAGGAAGCGTATGGGAGAATGAATATCGAAACGAAGGCACCACTTATGTCCTCACTCAGCATGGATTTGCCCGCGACATGGAGTTCACACTGATATCCGAGGAAAACGATGAAGTCCGCTACCAGCTTGTCAGCAACGAAGAGACACTCAAGAAATATCCTTTCCCATTCCGTCTCACCATCGGCTATCGCATCCGCGAGAAGAAGGTCGATGTCATGTGGGAAGTAGAGAATACCGGGGAGAAGGAAATGCACTTCCAGATTGGTGCACATCCGGCATTCTACTATCCGGATTTCGATGCCGAAACGCAAGAACGGGGGTTCTTCGGGTTCAACAAGAAAAGCGGACTGAAATACATACTTATTTCTGAAAAAGGATGTGCCGACCCGGACACCCAATATCCTCTGAAACTGACAAACGACTTGTTGCCACTGGATACACATACATTTGACAAAGATGCACTTATATTGGAGGGAAGCCAGGTGCGGCGGGTTACTCTATATAACAAGGAAAAATCCCCTTATCTCAGCCTCCATTTCGATGCACCTGTTGTCGGACTGTGGTCGCCACCTGCCAAGAATGCCCCGTTTGTCTGCATTGAACCATGGTACGGTCGTTGCGACAAAGTACATTATACAGGAGAGTATAAAGATAAGGATTGGGTACAGCATCTGCAACCCGAAGAGATATTCAGAGGAAAATATACCATTGAAATAGAAGAATAAAGGAGAAGCCGTACCTGGTCCGTATCTGGTCCAAACGCTTAGGTACGGAGCAGCTACGGAGCGGGTACGGCTTTGATAAAATTCGGGTACAGAAAAGGAGGAAATATAGACCAATCTTACTTCAACTTATAAACCTTGAATGAACTTACCGCATAGCTACCGCCTTTGGCATAGAAGCTGATACGGTTGTAAGGTTCCGAAGGAAACACAAGGTTTGTCATTGCGAAACGTCCGTCATCGCCAAACGCTTCAATACTTGATTTATCAACGAAAAGACGCAGCATCATTTCCGAATTGCCTTCTATCGGAGCAAGAGTCAGCACCGGAAAGTCCGGACTGAATGATACGATTCCGCTCTTACTACGATCCATCGCAAACTTCTTCTCTACCAGATTATAGTAAATATCCACTTCTTCTCCTTTTGAATTGAAAAGTTGGAAGCCAATGACTTCTGCATTTCTGTTCTTAATCGTCATTTCTATTTCATACGTACCTGTATTATCCGAAAGCAGTTTTTCCATATTATAAGTACGGTCCACCTTGAAGGAACGCTTCTTTTCTTCTTTTCCACGTAACTTCAGCAGCTCTTTGGAAGGAGAAGATTTCAGATATGTTTCGCCTGCCGAAGTATACAGACTCAGATCGCGGGGAACGGAATTGGCACTGCGATATTGGGTAGTAGGTACATTGTTGGCATATTGCCAGTTGCTCATCCATGCCAAGGCGATATGGCGTCCTTCGGGCGCATTGCTCCAGGTCACGGTAGCGTAATGGTCTTTTCCCCAGTCCATCCACTTGGTGGTTTTCGGTGATTCATTTACGAACTTCTTTCCATCGAAGGTACCTACAAAATATTGAGTGGCACTTCCACCGAAAGGTCCGCCGGGATTAATATTACAGATTAGAACCCATTTCTTCAGTTCCGTACCTTCAATAGGCAATTCTATCAGGTCGGGACATTCCCATACACCACCATGAGCCCCCTGACCTTCACCGAAACTACTTTCATAAGCCCAGTCCTTCAGATTAGCTGAAGAATAGATTTGCATTTCCTGACCTACGGCAAGAATCATGATCCATTTATCGATAGCGTCATGCCAGAAAACTTTCGGATCACGGAAATCACGTTGGGTGGAAGTCAGTATAGGATTACGCGCATACTTCTTGAATGTCTTTCCGTTGTCCAGACTGTAAGCCATACTCTGTACCTGGCGATCGCTGGCTGAAGTATAGAAAGCTATGATTGCGCCGGCACCAAAACCTGCCGTATTATCCTTATCAACCACACAGGAACCGCTGAAGATAGTTCCCAACGCATCGGGCGCAATGGCTACCGGCTGATGTTCCCAATTCACCAGGTCTGTACTGGTGGCATGTCCCCAATGCATATTTCCCCACATAGAGCCGTAAGGATTGTATTGATAAAACAAATGATAAACACCATCTTTATATACCATGCCGTTCGGATCATTCATCCAGCCATATTGAGGAGTGAAGTGATAAAGCGGACGGAAACTCTCGCGATTGGATGTATCAAACTCATTGGAAAGTTTCATTTCATCCCAGCAAATAGCCGTATCGGGTATCAACTGGAAGTTGAAGGAAAGTGATTTATTATCAAATCCGGAGAGATCTACCGGAACAAAATAGTCCACCTTATTTACAGCCAGACGAACATTCATATTGCGCACTACGTCATTATTGGCTATCATATACAGTTTTGCTTCCGGAGCAGCCTCTTCTACGGGAAGCAACAGAAATTTCTTCTGATTCTCAATCTGGACAATGCTCTGTCCGTCACCTAAATGTTTAATCACGAAAGGAGGATTAATAGCCTGACACGAAAAGACAGACCAGATTGTACCTATTATAAAGGTAAGGGTCCATCGCACAGTCAACAAATTGTTTTTTAAATTCATGATGTTTTTGGGTATTACATTTAATTAATAATGGGTTGCTCGGGAAAGCACTTTGCAAAGGAAGCGAATAAAACAGAAATAGCCTGCCATTTATGTTTCATAAGCTGGCAAATATGATACCTGCCCTTTATTTTGTTACAAATATACCAGCTTATGAAACATAAATTACAGCATATTTTCACCTAATTCCCTTTCTTTGCAACATCAAAACATCACTCGGGAAAGCATGTTTTGAGAGGTAATCCACAGCGATTACAAAATGAAAAGCATATTAATTAAAATCTAAAAACATGGAAGGCATAAAAAGATCACTTCTATTTGCACTCTTTCTTATAATGTGTACACTGGTTCAGGCCCAACGCCTGACGGTACAAGGAAAAGTGGTTTCCAAGACTGACGGAGAATCCATTATCGGTGCAACTGTCATAGAAACCAACCAGACAAGTAACGGCACCATTACCGACATTGACGGCAACTTTACATTGTCTGTACCACAAGGTGCAGAACTCTCCATTTCGTATATCGGATTCAAGACTGTGAATGTGAAAGCTCAAGCTACACTGAATATCGTTCTGGAAGAAGAATCGGAATTGCTACAGGAAGTCGTAGTCACAGGTTATACTACTCAACGCAAGGCCGACCTGACCGGAGCCATCTCCGTAGTCAGTATAGACGAGATTGCCAAGCAAAACGAAAACAACCCAATCAAAGCATTACAGGGACGCGTCCCCGGTATGAACATCACAGCCGACGGTAATCCCAGTGGAAACGCCACTGTACGCATTCGCGGTGTCGGAACTTTGAACAATAATGATCCTCTTTATATTATTGACGGCGTGCCTACCAAATCGGGCATGCACGAACTGAACGGCAATGATATCGAATCTATCCAGGTATTGAAGGATGCGGCTTCTGCCTCTATCTATGGTTCACGCGCTGCAAACGGTGTCATCATCATCACTACGAAGAAAGGTAAAGAAGGACAGATAAAGATTAACTTCGATGCTTCTATCGCCGCTTCCATGTACACCAATAAGATGGAAGTACTGAATGCAGAAGAATATGGCCGTGCCATGTGGCAGGCTTACGTAAACGAAGGTCAGGATCCCAACACCAACGCACTGGGCTATAAGTATAGCTGGGGATATGACGCAAACGGTTATCCTCAACTGAACAACATCAGCATGTCCAAGTATCTGGATTCCGCCAATACGGTTCCGGCAGCCGACACCGACTGGTTCGATGAAACAACCCGTACAGGCATTATCCAGCAGTACAATGTATCAGTAAGCAATGGTTCGGAAAAGGGATCTTCTTTCTTCTCCCTAGGCTATTATAAGAATATAGGTATCATCAAGGACAGTGACTTCGAGCGTTTCTCTGCCCGTATAAATTCTGATTATAATCTGATTGGCAAGTTCCTGACCATAGGAGAGCACTTCACCCTGAACCGCACTTCGGAAGTGCAAGCACCGGGTGGATTCTTGCAAAATGTATTGCAATTCAATCCCTCATTGCCCGTTTACGACATCAATGGAGAATATGCAGGTCCGGTAGGCGGATATCCCGACCGGGAGAACCCGGTAGCGAGACTGGATCGTAACTCTGATAATCGCTATACTTACTGGCGTATGTTTGGTGATGCCTACATCAACCTCACCCCCTTCAAAGGATTCAATGTCCGCTCCACCTTCGGATTGGATTATGCACAGAAATCACAACGCATCTTCACCTACCCCATCACCGAAGGTAATGTGGCAAATGATAAGAATGCCGTAGAAGCCAAGCAGGAACACTGGACGAAATGGATGTGGAATGCCATCGCTACCTACAATCTGGAAATCGGCAAACATCGTGGAGACGCCATGGTGGGTATGGAGTTGAACCGTGAAGATGATATCAATTTTTCGGGGTATAAAGAAGATTATTCTATCCTGACACCTGACTATATGTGGCCGAATGCGGGTTCCGGCACGGCTCAGGCTTACGGTTCGGGCGAAGGCTATTCACTGGTTTCTTTTTTCGGAAAACTGAATTATACATATGATGATAAATACCTACTCTCGATGACAGTACGCCGTGACGGTTCTTCACGTTTCGGTAAGAATAACCGCTATGCCACATTCCCTTCCTTCTCACTGGGATGGCGTTTGAACCGTGAAAAGTTCATGCAGAACCTCAGTTGGATTGACGATCTGAAAATTCGCGGTTCATGGGGACAGACCGGTAACCAGGAAATCTCGAACATTGCCCGCTATACAATTTATGTTCCCAACTACGGTGTAACGGAATCAGGCGGTCAGAGCTATGGTACCTCCTACGACATTGCCGGAACCAATGGTGGCAGCATCCTTCAATCCGGATTCAAACGCAATCAGATCGGTAATGATAACATCAAATGGGAAACAACCACACAAACGAACCTGGGTCTCGATTTCTCACTGTTTAAACAATCTCTTTACGGTTCATTCGACTGGTTCTACAAAAAGACAACGGATATTCTGGTACAGATGGCAGGTATCGCCGCTATGGGCGAAGGAAGCAATCAATGGATCAATGCGGGAGAAATGAAGAACGTGGGTGTTGAGTTGAATCTCGGTTATCGTAATCAAACAAGATTCGGACTAAAATATGACCTGAATGCCAACATATCCACCTACCGGAATGAAATCACGAAACTGCCAACTACAGTAGCAGCCAACGGTACTTTCGGTGGTAACGGAGTACAAAGCGTAATCGGACATGCCAATGGTTCGCAGGTAGGCTATGTAGCCGATGGCATCTTCAAATCACAGGAAGAGATTGATAACCATGCCACTCAGGAAGGTGCCGGGATAGGCCGTATCCGCTGGCGCGACTTGGACGGCAACGGTATCATCAACGAGAAAGACCAGCAATGGATTTACAATCCGACTCCGGACTTCAGCTATGGGCTGAACATCTACCTTGAATACAAGAATTTTGACCTCACCATGTTCTGGCAAGGTGTTCAGGGAGTAGATGTTATCAGCGATCTGAAGAAGGAAACCGACCTTTGGAGTGGACTCAACATCGGTTTCCTGAACAAAGGTAAGCGAGTACTCGATGCATGGTCCCCCACCAATCCGAACTCTACCATTCCTGCATTATCACGCAGCGATACGAACAATGAAAAGCGTGTTTCCACTTACTTCGTTGAGAATGGTTCGTTTCTGAAGTTGCGCAATATACAGTTGGGCTACAACGTTCCGAAAACCTTTGCCCAGAAGATGAAGATGGAGCGCCTGCGCTTCTACCTGAGCGCACAGAACGTATTCACCATCAAAAGTAAGGAGTTCACCGGAGTAGATCCTGAAAATGCAAACTATGGCTACCCCATCCCGATGAATATAACTTTCGGTATTAATGTAGGCTTTTAACAATAAAATCAGTTACTTATGAAAAAGTTAATATATACAGCAGTCTTAGGTCTTTCACTGATGTGCGGCAGTTGCACCGACTTTCTGGAAGATCAGCTCCCCCAGGGAACCATCAGCGACGAACAGCTGAAGAACCCGGCATACATCGACAATCTGGTAATCTCTGCTTATGCAGTATGGATTACTGCCGAAGATATCAATTCTTCCTTCTCCATGTGGAACTATGACGTACGTTCGGATGACGCTTACAAAGGCGGAAACGGTACGGAAGACGGTGATGTATTCCACTCACTGGACATCTCACAAGGCATTATGACTACGGCATGGAACATCAGCGATATGTGGCAGCGCCTCTACAACTGTATCTCACGCGTCAATACAGCTTTGCAACTATTGGAACAAGTGGATGAAAGTACTTATTCACTAAAGCAGCAACGCATTGCCGAAATGAGATTCCTCCGTGCACATGGTCACTTCTTGCTGAAACGCCTGTACAAGAAGATCCCGTTTGCCAACGATGCCAACTTGTCACCGGAAGAATATAACTATCTCTCCAATACGACTTATAACAATGACGAAGGCTGGCAACAGATTGCAGATGACTTCCAGTTTGCTTATGATAACCTTCCCGTGAAGCAGGCAGACAAAGGTCGCCCCGCCAAAGCCGCCGCAGCCGCCTATCTGGCAAAGACTTATCTGTACAAAGCTTATCATCAGGATAATGCAGACAGCCATGAAGTGACAAGCCTCAGCACGGAAGACCTGGTGAAAGTAGTGCAATACACAGACAATGCCATTATGTCGGCAGGCGGCTACGGGCTGGAATCAGATTTCCACAACAACTTCCGTCCGGAACCTCAATATGAAAATGGCGTGGAATCCCTGTGGGCCATGCAATACTCCATGAACGACGGTACCAATAACGGTAACTGCAACTGGTCTTACGGTCTGATCGTTCCCAATATTCCGGGAGTTACCGACGGTGGTTGCGACTTCTACAAACCGAGCCAGAATCTGGTGAACGCATTCAGAACAGATGCCAACGGACACCCGCTGCTGGATTCCTTTAACAGCACCGATTACAATTCGCAATCCGATTATGCTGACCCACGCCTCTTCCTGACGGTAGGTATGCCAGGATTCCCTTATGAATTCAATAAGAACTACATGATGGACCGGTCGACTACCTGGAGCCGCAGCAACGGACTTTACGGATATTACGTGACCTTGAAGCAGAATGTGGACCCGGATGGCGATTACCTGATAAAGGGTGCCTGGTGGGGTTCTCCGATGAACCGCATCGTACTGCGCTACTCGGATGTATTGTTGATGCGTGCCGAAGCACTGATCCAACTGAACGACGGACGTATCGCCGAAGCTATCAGCCTGATTAACGAAGTACGTAACCGTGCTAAACAAAGCACAGCCATGATTACCGACTACGAAATGGAATATGGCGTACGTTTCAACATTCAGCCTTATACGGGAAGCTACCCACAGGCAGATGCCTTGAAATTGTTGAAGTTTGAACGTCGTGTAGAACTGGCTCTGGAATCAGAGCGCTTCTTTGATCTGGTAAGATGGGGCGAAGCTGCCGAAGTACTGAATAAGTTCTATGCCGAGGAAGCTGCCGACTGCACCATCTACACGAATGCCTCATTCACTAAAAATAAAAATGAATACCTGCCTATCCCGTTCGCACAGATGAGTGCCAGCAACGGAAACTATACGCAGAATTGTGGTAACTGGTAACCTTATAAAAAAGAAGAACATTATGAAATCAATACTGAATAAATCAAATCTGCTTGTACTGGGAATCGTTCTGCTGTTAGCATTCCCGGGATGCAGCGATGATAATACATCCGACCTGAAGCTGGACGGAGACACATGGCTCACCGCCCTTGAACTGAATGACGCCTACACGGGGGTGATAGACCGGACCAATAAGACCGTAACTGTGGCAGTGCCCGAAGTATACGGCACTGACGCGATGAAAGTTACCGGTATCGAAGTATCTGAAGGTGCCGAGGCCTCTGTTAAGGCAGGCGATGTGCTGAACTTCTCATTCCCCCAAGTGATAAAAGTGACTAACGGAAACGTATTCCTGGACTATACCGTCAACATCAAGCATGATGAAGCGTGCATACTCTCCTTCAAACTGAATGACGCTTATGCCGGAGTTATCGACCAGACCAAACGTACCATCACCGTACGTGTGCCGAGTTCAATCAATATAAAAAACATGGTTCCGATCATTACAACTTCGGCAGGAGCCATCGTAATGCCGGCATCCGGCCAGGCTATTGACTTCAGCAATCCTGTAGAATTCACTGTTTCATACAACACCGCATCTGCCGTTTATACGGTAACGGTTATCCCGACCGATGCACCGAGTGCTGTATATGTGGGTCTGGCAGCTACACTGAACGAACTGAATCCGGAAGAAAAGGAAGCGGCAACCTGGATGCTGAACAATGTTGCCAATTCGCAGTATATCTCATTCGAAGATGTGCAGGCAGGAAGAGTGGACCTGAGCGAATGTGAAATCATGTGGTGGCATCTGCATATAGACGGCGGCATCGACAACATGGATAAGTTTGAAAAGGCAGCGCCTGCGGCAATCAACGCATTGGTAAAGATGAAAGACCTTTATAACAATGGCATGAACCTGCTGCTTACCCGCTATGCTACTTATTATGCCGCCAAACTGGGTGCTACCCTGGACGGCAACAACCCGAACAACTGTTGGGGACAATCGGAAGAATCCGGTGAAATAGTAGGTGGTGCATGGAACTTCTTTATCCAGGGACACGAGTCGCACGCTCTCTACCAGAACCTGGTGATGAACAGCGGTGAAACAGACAAGGTCTATACCTTCGATACCGGTTACCGAACCACCAACAGTACGGCACAATGGCACATCGGTTCCGACTGGGGCGGCTATGCTACGAATGAAGTATGGCGTACCAATCATGGCGGTGTTGATCTGGGTTATGGTGGCGATGGTGCTATCGTGGCATGGGAATATCTGCCTGAAGACTCTCGCGGAGGTATCGTATGTATCGGCTCAGGATGTTACGACTGGTATGCTTACGGCATAGATGCTTCAGCAGACAAGTATCATGGCAATGTAGCCAAACTGACAGAGAATGCAATTGACTATTTAACGGGTAAATAAAACTAATATATGAAAACAATGATATATTCACTCACACTGGCTGCTCTGATGCTCACTTCTTTCAGCAGCTGTAGCGATGACAATGATCCGGTTTTAACTCAGAAAGACTGGGACGGAACCACCACTTATTTTGCTTCGGCAGATGCCATGAAGTTCGATACATACTACAAGCCATCTGTTGGTTATGTAGGCGATCCGATGCCTTTTTATGATCCGCAGGCAAAAGATTTCAAGATTATGTATCTACAGGAATACCGTCCGAACCAAGCAGGCACTTACCACCCGATATGGGCGGTAAGTACTCAGGACGCCGCTTCATACACATCTATGGGTGAGCTGATTTCTTGCGGAGGATTGTCGGAGCAGGATGCCGCTATCGGAACGGGTAGTACTATTTATAATCCTTCGGATAAATTGTACTATACCTTCTACACAGGTAACAAATATCAGCCTACTGCTTCCGAGAACGGTCAAGTAGTGATGTATGCCACCTCGCCCGACTTCAAGACCTGGACCAAGAACCGCACTTTTTATCTGAAGGGTGACACTGACGGGTACAGCAAGAATGATTTCCGCGACCCCTTCGTTTTTGAAGGTGAAGATGGAAAATACCACATGCTTGTTTCCACTACTAAAAGCGGCAAAGGTGTACTGGCCGAATATACTTCTACAGATATGAAGACCTGGGAACATGCAGGTGTATTCATGACCATGATGTGGGATCGCTTTTATGAATGTCCCGATGTCTTCAAGATGGGAGACTGGTGGTATCTGGTCTACTCGGAGATGCATGCAGCCGTACGCAAAGTTCAATATTTCAAGGGACGTACACTGGAAGAACTGAAAGCAACCACCGCCAACGATGCCGGCATCTGGCCCGACAACCACGAAGGTTTCCTTGACTCACGTGGCTTCTATGCAGGCAAGACGGCTTCGGACGGAACTAACCGCTACATCTGGGGATGGTGCCCCACCCGCTCGGGCAATGACAATACTGCCGTAGGAGCTTCTCCAAACGAACCGGAATGGGCAGGAAGCCTGGTTGCACACAAAGTAGTTCAGCACGCAGATGGTACTTTGACTTTAGGCTTAGTAGCAGGTATCAGCCAGAAATATGCCACCGCCTCTACTGTAAAAGTGATGGAAAAGAGTAGCGGAGTATCAGAAAGCAACGGTAACTATACTCTGACGGATAATGCTTATATCCTATTCAATCGTTTAAATGTAAACAACAAGATTTCGTTTACCGTAAAGACGGCAGGCGATGCAGATAGATTTGGTATCTCTCTGGTACGCGGCACGGACTCCAAAAAGTATTATACCATTGTAGTGAACCCGGAAGACAACAATAACAAACGGAAGATAAACTTCGAAGAAGAAGGTGAAGAAGGTAAAGGGTTCATCGACGGAATAGACGGGTATCTGTTCGACAGACCTGCTGATAATACTTATCATGTAACTATCTGTACGGACAACTCTGTCTGCGTGGTTTATATCAATGACAATGTGGCTTATACAAACCGCATATATGGTATGCAGAAGAATCCATGGTCTATTAATAGTTATTCGGGAACGGTGGAAGTAAGTACTGTGAAGGTTAGCTATTACTGAGTCAATTCACCACAGAGTAACACTGAGTTTCACAGAGTTCTATTTTTCTGATTTCAAATCAAGTAAACTCTGTGGTGAATAAATACCCGCCCGGGAAGGAGCGAACAAGAGTTTCACATACCACGTAACCATCTATGTGACAACGCACGTGGTGTTCCAGCACGATCAGTCGTTGTGAAACACGAGTTCAGTCCTAGCGGGAAGTACCTTCAATCCTAGTGGGAAATACCCTCTGTTTTATATAGTGAACGAATCATTGGATTGTTCATATCAGACTTACTAAAGTTTGTAGGCCGACAAAGATTAAGAATAAAGAAACGCATTGCCAAATAATGATTGCTATAAAGTGACAATCATTATTTGGCAATGCGTTTACAATATCTGATTAATCACTGAAACTCATACTTCGCCGCACATGCATAACCTTCTTCATACAAATCAGTCAATTTCCTGATATCCCGTTCGATACGGTCGACTGTTACAGGTTTCTGTGGACGGATTACAGTAATCTCTCCTGCCGCTTCCATACGTTCCACCATCTCCAACTGCTCGTTGTACACACGGCAACGGCGGCTTAAAGCCTCACGCATCTTTGGGTATTTACGGTACAGGAAAGAAGGTATATGCATATCCTTCGCTTCTTTACGATATCCTTGGTTACGGGTAAGCACTACCACATTATGGGTAAATCCCTCACTCCTGGCACGCATCAGAGGAATACTGTCGACAATACCTCCGTCAAGCATCGGCTTATTATCCACATAAGCAATAGGGCAGACAAAAGGCAGGCTACTTGAAGCACGCACAATGTCAATCACACGATGCTTGTCCCGTTTCTCCTCGAAATAGTTCGCCTCGCCCGTCACACAATTTGTAGTCACCATTTCATAGCGCTCCGGGCAACAGAAATACGCTTCATAATCATAAGGAAGAATATGCTCGGGGAATTCCTGGAACAGCAGATCGAAGTCCATAATATTACGTTTCTTCAACAAATATTTCAACCCGATATACTGATATTTCTCCAGTAAGTCAATGTTACTGTACTTGGCACGTCCGCGCTGGCCGGACATATAAGAAAGTCCATTACATGCTCCGGCACTGACTCCGATAGTATAGGGGAAGCGGATGCCACGGTCCATAAAGCTGTCCAGCACGCCACAGGTGAAGACACCACGCATGCCGCCACCTTCAAGAACCAATCCTGTTTTGGGGTTGATATGTATCTTTTTCTCCATAATTATCTGAATTAACGCTTCAAAGATAGCTTTTGTTTCCGAAATCTCCCTATCTTTGTGCCAGTAACAATCAATTAAAACCAATTTAATCATGATGAAAAAGTCAATACTTATTGCCACTTTAGGCTTATTAAGTTTCAATGTGTCAGCACAAGACACTCCGAAGGCGGAAGAAGGCTTTATCTTCACCACCGTCAAAGAAAATCCGATTACATCTGTTAAAAATCAAAACCGTTCCAGTACATGCTGGAGTTTTTCGGCTCTCGGTTTCCTTGAAAGCGAACTGCTGCGCATGGGCAAGGGAGAGTATGATTTATCAGAAATGTTTGTAGTGCACCACACCATGATGGACCGCGGCGTAAACTACGTACGTTATCACGGTGACAGTTCTTTCTCACCCGGTGGAAGTTTCTACGACATCATGTTCTGCCTGAGAAACTACGGTCTTGTTCCGCAGGAAGCTATGCCGGGTATCATGTACGGTGACACATTGCCGGTACACAACGAGTTGGATGCCGTGGCCGGTGCTTACGTAAACGCTATTGCCAAAGGCAAACTGACCAAACTGACTCCGGTATGGAAGAAAGGCCTGTGCTCTATCTATGATACTTACCTCGGCAAATGCCCCGAAAACTTCACTTACAAAGGAAAAGAATATACTCCGAAGACATTTGCCGAATCCCTCGGAATCAATCCGGACGATTACATATCTCTGACTTCATTTACCCACCATCCATTCTACACTCAGATGAACATCGAAATCCAGGACAACTGGCGCAACGGCCTTTCTTATAACCTGCCTTTGATGGAATTCATGTCTGTTATCGACAATGCCGTTAACAACGGTTACACTGTAGCTTGGGGTAGCGACGTCAGCGAAAGCGGTTTCACTCGTGACGGTATAGCCGTTATGCCCGACGCGGATCGTGGTGCCGAACTCACCGGTTCTGACATGGCACGCTGGACAGGTCTTACTGCTGCCGACAAGCGCAAAGAACTGACTTCCCGTCCATTACCGGAAATCACCGTAACTCAGGAAATGCGCCAAACAGCATTCGACAATTGGGAAACTACCGATGACCACGGTATGCTTATCTACGGTATAGCCAAAGACCAGAACGGTAAAGAATACTACATGGTAAAGAACTCCTGGGGTACCAACAACAAATACAAAGGTACTTGGTATGCTTCTAAACCTTTCGTTGCTTACAAAACTATCAATATCCTGGTACACAAAGATGCAGTGCCCAAAGCATTGTTGAAGAAGCTGGGAGTTAAATAAGTGATTAGTGGTGAGTGATTAGTGATTAGCACCATGCGGCAATGACAGCGCAGCACTGATCACCAATCACTCACCACTAATCACTATTTCATCATCCTACTATTAATATATTCCGTAAACTGATCCTTATAATTCTCTCCTACCGGAATATAGGTCTCTCCAAAGACGATGCGCAGGCGAGAAACTTCCGTTATCTTTCTCAAATTGACAATATAAGAACGATGTACCCGCATAAACTGAGAGGGAGGCAAAGTTTCTTCCAGACGCTTCATGCTGAGTAAAGGCATAATGGGCTTAGCCTCTCCTTCTACAAAGATACGTACGTATTCACTCATTCCCTCAATATATTTAATATCTGCCAGGTTGATACGCGTAACGCGGTAATCACTCTTCACAAACAGAGTACCGTCATTAAAAGAAAGTTCGGACGGGGCTGACGGTGGAGCAATTGTTCCATGCCCTTTGGTGCGAAAGTCCCACCATTTATACGCTTTGTCCACCGCCTTCAGGAAGTCTTGAAAGCCAAACGGTTTCAACAGATAATCCAGTGCATCTACTTTGAAGCCTTCGACGGCATACTCCGAATAAGCTGTTGTGAAGATAACCAACGGCTTTTCCGTCAGGGAACGTACAAAGTCCATCCCATTCAGATCGGGCATATTGATATCGACAAACATCAGATCAATCTTTTGTGCGGAAAGGGCACTCATAGCATCGAAAGCGTCTTGGCAGGAAGCTACAAGATTCAGAAAAGGTACACGGGAGATATATCCCGTCAATTGGGTAAGAGCCAACGGCTCATCATCAATAGCTATACAATTTATCATAATATACCTCCATTCTGTATTAACTCACCGGTACAAGCAACTGTACATCAAAGCAATCGGCCGTATCATCAATAGATAGTTTATAACGCTCACCGAACAACAGACGCAAACGCTTGCGGATATTATCAAGACCGATACCATGGTGCTGATCTTCGGACCTATAATAATTACTGTTGGAACAAACGAAATGAATTTCCTCTCCCACCACTTGCAAACAGACTGATACGAATGAAGCATGCTGATAACTGACACCATGCTTAAAAGCATTCTCTACAAACGAAACGAACAATAGGGGCGGTACTTGTACTTCGCCCGTATCCGTAGGAAAAGACACATCTATCCGCACTTTATCCGTATAGCGGATGCGCATCAACTCTATATAATGATTGAGGAACTGCAACTCCTTGGAAAGCGATATCAAGCGGTTATTCGATTCATAAAGCACATAGCGCATTAACCGTGAAAGCTCGACAATGGTTTGTTTGGCCTTCTCCGTATCAATATCCACCAATGCATGTATATTATTGAGAGTATTCATGAAGAAGTGCGGATTTATCTGGTATTTCAGATAATCCAACTCCGTCTGAAGATTGTTATGCTCCAGTTCTTTCATAGCCTCCTGATCGCGTACTGACTTAAAAAACAGCTTAACAGCAATGTTGAAACTGAACATTAGCAAAGCTATCAGCATGCGCCCCAGAAAAGGACCACGAAACAGGGGCACAAAGAAAGGCATCTCTTCGAAAGGCGGACGCGGGAAGTCAGAATGTCGAGGATCAGGACGTTCCCCCCGTGCAGACGGCATATCCGGTCCCGAAGGCTTACCGGGAACATCATGCTCTCTCGGCCCGAGACCTTCCTTTCCCCGGTCGCGCATTCTCTGTTCTATTTGCTGCCGCTTCATGACAGGACGACTGGGAGACACCATATCCACTAGCCAGAAAGTGACCGTAGATAATAATATGGCAACTACTACATACACTACCACTTTCTGCTTCAGGAAAAGGAAAGGAGCAAGCACACGATTATTCAACAAGAAAAGGAAAAAGAATGGCAACACATTGAGCCATAAAATAAAAACTCCTTTCCATCGCATCACTTCCACCTTACCCGATAAAAGTTCGAAGAAATTGCTTACCACCGGCACCATCAGTACGATAAGCCACACAGCAATGTAGATCATCATTTCCGGCAGGTAACGTTTATAGGTAGCACGGGCAAACACTTTCTTCATGTTTTGTTTCCTTTTTAGAGATGTCATGGCAAATATAGCAGACTTTCGATTAACTAACAAAAGAAATAGACGAGGAGGAGCTTTTCATCGGCAAAGTTCTCATTACCAATGCCAACCACCTCCGCCACCACCGGGACCTCCGGAAGATACGTTTCCTACCGAAGTCACCATACTGCCGGGCGTAAAAGTCGCTACCTGTGAACCTGCTGTATAGATTCCACCAACAGTCAGTCCATAGAATTCAGTACCTCCGGTCACCGAACCGCCTGTATAAATCGTATAAGTGGTGCCCGATACCAACTTCGAACTGCTAAACAACAATGTCATTTGCGAATAAGCACGGGGAATAGTGTAAGACATCACCTGATCAGAACCTTGAATACTAAAAAGCGTACCTTTACTACCCGAACCGCCATAGATAACCGTGCGTTGTGTACAAACGCTGGACGTGGGAGTACTGGTGCCGCCACCGATTCCCAAGATAGTTCCTCCTGTTATCTTAAAAGTATTCTGATCGCAGTCAAATCCTTCCTCGGGAGATGTAGTACCGATAGAGACAATCGTACCACCGGTAATAGTCAGGGTACCGTTAGAATCGACACCATCATTTCCACTGCTGTAACAATAGATATTGCCACCGTTGATAACAATGCTTTTAGAAGCATTCATACAGTCATCATAAGAATAGACGCTGACGTCACCGCCATTCACCGTAAGGGTACTTTTACTTTCAATCCCTTCACTTCCTTCACCACCCGAGGTCTTCACCCAGATAGTACCGGAATTGATAGTCAAATTACCGTCTGCTTTAATGCCTTTGGCGGAGGAATCCAGACGGTTATAGACATACTGTTTACCGGTAGTGATAATCTTCACCGTACTATTATCGATACTCAGAGTTCCGTCGCAATTAATACCTTTACCGGCAGCACCCGTACTTTTGACTGAAAGAGTAGTACCATTCATCACCAGGTTACCATCACATTTGATGCCTGCGGCAGAACTCAGATCATTGCCTTCATAGACCGCAGAACCCGAAGTCAGCAGAATCAACTGCCCACCACTGAGCGTGATGTCCGTTTCTGCCTTTACCGCTTTAGAGGCATCACCAGAGATGTCAGCCTTGATAAGCCCACCCCGTATATCAATGAATCCTTTTTCACAATCCAACCCGTCACCGGATGCTTTCACCTTCAGGATACCGCCACCAATAATGATTTTATCATTCGTATGAATCCCATCTTTCACGGCAGAAGCTACGGTAATATTGCTGCCGCTACGCAAACGCACATAGTCGTCACTACAAATACCATGCTTGTAATTACCTGTCACGGTCAGTGCCCCCGTACCGCTAAAAATAAGTTGTCCTTCACTGAAAAAGCATCCTTTTTCATCTTCGCCCGTTACGGTGGAGTAAGAAGAAGCATCTGCCAGATAGTTCTCCGTTTCTGTCTTCACTTCTACAAAAACACGCTTGCCGGACTGGATATTGATTGCCGCCCCACTGTCATTAGTCAGCGAGACACCCGCAAGAGTCAGTTTAAATTTCTTATCACTGTATACCTTGAAAGAACCGTTGGACGTCGAACCACTAAGTACATATTCCACACCTGCTACGGATGCATTTACTGTGACATGTGCTCCGTTTGTGGTTACTGTAACCCCACTCACAGAGCCTGCCACCGTTGCCGAACCATTAGCATATGCTATTTGTATGGAAGAAGCGAATGATGAATTCTCTATAAAGTCATCATATTCGTCATCATTCTTGTCGGTTATGATAGTTTCAGCTATTTCAACATATGAATTATCGGCCATATCTTCCCACGAAACATCAAAGTCAAGTAATGTACCCGAAGCATCCGAACTGCCTGAACTTCCACCGGGTTTCGTTCCCCCATTCGTTCCGTTCTCTCCCCAATCATCAAAAGGACTATCAGCACTACACGCGACACACAAGCAGAAACACACTGCACAAATCCCTATTTTCTGTATTCGTTTCATTTCCATCATTTATTTATGTGACTAATAAATCATTCACTTAAAACTTAAACGTATATCCCGCACCTACTACGTGCCCGTTCGTCTCGTCATCATCTGCATGATTCTGATACCGATAGAAGAAATCAAGTGAATTCTTCTTATTGATTTTGTATCCGGTACCCAGTGTCCAGCGAGTTTTATCCAGTGCCCAACTATCGGACATGGAATGATATAATTCACAAGAAGCATAAGGTGCAAAACGAGATTTCTTAATATTCCATTCAGCCTGCAAGCGTGAACGAAGTACATTCTTACCTTTGCTGGTAATTTCCTCATCTGCTTTTTGGGAACCATCGTCCCCATCGTACTTGGAAACAAAACGCGAAGTACGATACGTATACTGGTAACGTTCACGCAAGGAAAATTCAAAGCGTTGCCAGTTCAACTTACCTGTCAAAGACAAGTACATACGATGACGGAGTGACCAGTAGTCAGAAACATAATTGCCTTTCTTGGTCATCTCTCCCGGACGATGGCTATTAATAAAAGTATATCCGCCATCCGCTTTCAAAAAAGAAGTGATGCGATAAGCCACACCCGCCCCCGCAGACCAGCGTTCAACATTATCCACACCATCACGAGTACGGAATTCACCTTCCACCGAAGCATCAAAGCCCGGGAAGATTTTCTTCTTTACCTCGGCACTGGTCCAAATGCCGAAGTCATCACTTTGGGCATATACTCCTGCAACCATTGTGCAGAGAAAAACAGCCAGTAAGATTATTCGTCTATTCATTTTCTTCATTCTCCTTCCCTCGGTATCCGTCTTAGTGTATCAATTGTATTTATCTCTTCACTCTCCGGTTCATAATAAACCTTCAGTATCGCTGCATCTCGCAGGAAATCGATATGGCCCACTTCTACTTTCGTGATGCTAAGTCCCGTTCTATTTTCCAGATCCATAATCAATTCTGCCCTGCGTTGCGGGGTAATCAATTCAATACGATCATACTGCACCAGCTTGCATGAAATATGTTTCAGCCAACGATTGCTTTCGCATAACCAAATACACAGAATAAATAATAAGTTTGTTGCCGTCAGTTCGGCATAACTCAATTGTACAGACAGAGCGTTGATGACGGAAATAGCTATAATCACAAACAGGTAGGTCATCTCACGCACAGGCATCGACTCTGTCCGGTAGCGAATTATGCCGAAGATAGCAAACAATCCAAGTGCAAATCCTATTTTCAGTTTCACACTGCCCAACAGGAATATCATCAGAAAAATACTGATACTGATAAGCGTAAATGTGAAGAAGTAATCGCGACGACGGCTCTTCGGGTAATAAAAGAAACGAATAATGGCAAACACCACCACCATGTTGAAAACGAAGCGCAATATCAATTCCATAAATCCAGCCGCATCTATAAGCGGTGTCTCCATAAAGGCTAATTCAGCAAAATCGTTCATATACTATTTATTAATGTTTCTATATTTCGGGGAATTTCTGCCCTTCTCATTTTACGTACTTTCGGTTTGAAGCGGTTCTGTTTCAAGTCTTCATCCGTCAGTACACAACCCATGCAATATTTACTAAAACCTGCGGGATGTACATGCAAACGGCTCAATATATCGCGGATGGGCGATGATGTACGCCCGTCTCGCTTTAACTCCACCACAGCAAGACGTGGCAAGGCAGCATAATTCCCGTTCACCAGATTTCGGAAGCAAATATCCGTATCAATAGTAAGCCGTTCCGTCATTGCCCGGTTGACAAGAGTAATGCGCAGAAAACGATTCTCCAACTGTGGAGACAATTGCGGCAGCTTGTACCAGGCATACAAAGACAAGAAGTCATCCACACCTTCAGCAGACAGTTCATCAAGAGCACTGATGCGTATACGCCGCTTGTCCGTGCGACCTTTATTATTTTTATTTTTGACTTCAAGAAAAGTTAATTGGGAAGCAACATAGGTACGTACCCTGATTTTCTCACGTACCGCCCGTCCGTTTTGATGTGCCCGATACATTGCTTTGTCTACAGTATCCAGATAAACAGTATGATAAACAATGTTCCGTTCTCCTGTCACTTCCTGTACACGATAATCGGCGGCAGCATAGTGCAAAAGCACAGCCAGCGTTTCCAAAGGCAGCAGATATTTCGTATCCGTCCTGTTCATCAATCGGATACCACTCATTTCTTCCAGCGTGACAGGACCGAATATATCCAGCATTTCCGCTATATCCTTCAATGTTTCTTCTGTTGTCATACATGTTTCGTTTCTGTGACAAATGTAACCGCAAGAGTGAAACAAAGAAAATAGATTCAACCAACAAGTGATTTTTAACGATAAACACAATCAAAAACGATGTATTTTTTCTACCCTCTTTTGCTCAAAACCGTTCTGTATGTGCATTTTTTGCCCGCATTTCTTGTCAGAACGAACAGTTTGACTAATTTTGCACGCTGATAATTAGTTAACCGGATAATTTCAGTAGCTGGACACTATGTACCTCCTACTCCTATTCCCGGCACTGACACTTTGAGAAATACTAATACTAATAATTAATAACATGAGTTTGAAAATCGTAGTATTGGCTAAACAAGTTCCCGACACACGTAATGTTGGGAAAGATGCCATGAAAGCCGACGGAACCATTAACCGTGCGGCACTCCCCGCCATCTTCAACCCCGAAGACTTGAACGCTCTTGAGCAAGCCCTCCGACTGAAAGATGCACATCCGGGCTCTACCGTAACCATCCTGACAATGGGACCGGGACGCGCAGCCGAAGTTATTCGTGAAGGATTGTTCCGCGGTGCAGACAATGGTTATCTGTTGACCGACCGTGCTTTTGCAGGTGCAGATACCCTTGCCACTTCGTACGCCCTTGCTACTGCCATCAAGAAGATAGGCGAGTATGACATCATCATCGGCGGACGCCAGGCTATCGACGGTGACACGGCTCAAGTGGGTCCGCAGGTTGCTGAAAAGCTCGGTCTGACACAGATCACTTATGCCGAAGAAATTCTGAACGTTGAAAAAACTACCGGACGTGTTGTCGTAAAACGTCACATCGACGGTGGTGTGGAAACTGTAGAAGGTCCTCTGCCCATCGTTATCACTGTGAATGGAAGTGCAGCCCCCTGCCGCCCACGCAACGCTAAGCTGGTACAGAAGTACAAACGTGCTCTTGGTGCCCAGGAAAAAGCTGCTATCACCAAGGAAGGTGCTACTCTGCCTTATGCCGACCTCTACGAGAAGTACCCTTATCTGAACATCACCGAATGGAGTGTGGCCGACGTGAACGGTGACCTGGCACAATGCGGTCTCAGCGGTTCGCCCACTAAAGTAAAAACCATTCAGAACATCTCTTTCCAAGCCAAAGAAAGCCGTACGCTGACCGGAAGCGACCAGGATGTAGAAGATCTTATTGTTGAACTACTCGCCAATCATACGATTGGCTAAGCTACGAGCAACAAGCGACAAGCTACAAGTTGCCGCACCATTACCCTGAATAGCACTTGTAGCCCGTAGCTAGTAGCTAAAAACTAAGAAATATGAATAACGTATTTGTATATTGTGAGCTTGAAGGCACCGTAGTTGCCGAAGTAAGTCTCGAACTCCTTACCAAAGGACGCAAGTTAGCTAACCAACTGGGCTGCCAACTGGAAGCCGTAGTTGCCGGCACTAACCTTACAGGTATCGAAAAACAAGTATTGCCTTTCGGCGTCGACCGTCTTCACATCTTCGATGCTCCGGGCTTGTTCCCCTATACTTCACTGCCCCACTCTTCCGTACTTATCAACCTGTTCAAAGAAGAAAAGCCACAGATCTGTCTGATGGGCGCCACTGTTATCGGTCGTGACCTCGGTCCGCGCGTTTCTTCTGCACTGACCAGTGGTTTGACTGCCGACTGTACTTCATTGGAAATCGGTGAACACGAAGATAAAAAAGCAGGTGTGGTATATGAAAACCTGTTATATCAGATCCGTCCTGCATTCGGTGGTAACATCGTGGCAACTATCGTCAACCCCGAACATCGCCCGCAAATGGCAACCGTTCGCGAAGGCGTAATGAAAAAAGAGATTCTTAATGATAAGTATGAGGGCGAAGTTATCAACCATGACGTTGCCAAATACGTACCGACCACAGACTATGTAGTGAAAGTTATCGACCGCCATGTAGAAAAAGCGAAACACAACTTGAAAGGTGCTCCTATCGTTGTAGCCGGTGGTTACGGTATGGGTAGCCGTGAAAGCTTCGACATGCTGTTCGAACTGGCTAAAGAACTTCACGCTGAAGTAGGCGGCAGCCGTGCAGCTGTTGACGCAGGTTTCTGCGACCATGATCGCCAAATCGGACAGACAGGTGTTACGGTACGTCCGAAACTCTATATCGCCTGCGGTATCTCCGGACAAATCCAACACATCGCCGGTATGCAGGAAAGTGGCATTATCATCTCTATCAATAATGATGAAAATGCTCCTATCAATACCATCGCTGATTATGTAATCAACGGTACGGTAGAAGAAGTGATTCCGAAAATGATTAAGTACTACAAACAGAACAGTAAGTAAGCTATGGCTAATTTTTATACCGAAGTTCCTGAATTGAAGTTCCAACTGAACAACCCGATGATGGAACGTATCTGTGAGCTGAAAGAGCGCGGATACCAAGATAAAGACAAATTTGACTACGCTCCGCAAGACTATACGGATGCAATGGACTCTTATGATAAGGTGCTCGAAATCACCGGAGAAATCACCGGAGAGATTATCAACCCGAACGCCGAAGGCGTGGACGAAGAAGGTCCTCACTGTGCCGACGGTCGCGTAGAATATGCCAGCGGTACGAGACAAAACCTCGATGCCATGGTGAAAGCCGGCCTGAACGGTATGACTATGCCCCGCCGCTTCGGTGGATTGAACTTCCCGATCACTCCGTATACCATGTGCGCTGAAATCGTGGCTGCTGCCGATGCCGGTTTTGGTAATATCTGGTCTTTGCAGGACTGTATCGAAACACTGTATGAATTCGGCAACGAAGATCAACACAGCCGTTTCATTCCGCGTATCTGCGCCGGAGAAACCATGTCTATGGACTTGACAGAACCCGATGCCGGTTCCGATTTGCAGAGTGTAATGCTGAAAGCTACATTTGATGAGAAAGAAAACTGCTGGCGCCTGAATGGTGTGAAACGTTTCATTACAAACGGTGACGCTGATTTACACCTCGTACTGGCTCGCTCGGAAGAAGGAACCAGAGATGGCCGTGGACTTTCCATGTTCATCTATGACAAACGCGAAGGTGGTGTAGATGTACGCCGCATCGAGAATAAGTTGGGTATCCACGGTTCACCTACTTGTGAACTTGTTTACAAGAATGCAAAAGCTGAACTTTGTGGTGACCGTAAGCTCGGCTTGATCAAATATGTAATGGCATTGATGAACGGTGCCCGTCTGGGTATCGCCGCACAATCCGTAGGTTTGTCACAAGCTGCCTACAATGAAGGTCTGGCATACGCAAAAGACCGTAAGCAGTTCAGCAAAGCTATTATTGAATTCCCGGCTGTATATGACATGCTGGCTATCATGAAAGCTAAGTTAGATGCAGGTCGTGCTTTGTTGTACCAAACATCTCGCTATGTGGACATTTACAAAGCTTTGGATGATATCTCCCGCGAACGTAAACTGACTCCGGAAGAACGTCAGGAACAAAAGAAGTATTCCAAACTTGCTGATGCCTTCACTCCGTTGGCCAAAGGTATGAACTCCGAATATGCCAACCAAAATGCTTACGACTGTATTCAGATTCATGGTGGTTCCGGTTTCATGTTGGAATATGCCTGTCAACGTATCTACCGCGATGCCCGTATTACCAGCATCTACGAAGGTACGACTCAGTTACAGACTGTAGCCGCCATCCGTTATGTAACAAACGGTTCATACGCTGCTACTCTCCGCGATTACGAAACAATTCCTTGCAGCGAAGAAATGCAACCGTTGATGGATCGCCTGAAAGAGATGACGAATAAGTTTGAAGCTGTCACCAATGCAACGAAAGAAGCTGCAAACCAAGAACTGCTGGACTTCGTAGCCCGCCGTCTTTACGAAATGGCTGCTGTATGTGTGATGTCTCATCTTCTCATCCAGGATGCTACCAAAGCTCCCGAATTGTTTGCAAAGTCAGCTGTTGTCTATCTGAACTACGCTGAAGCTGAAGTAGAAAAGCACTTCAATTTTATCCGCAAGTTCAAAGTTGAAGAACTGGATAACTACCGCAAGTAATTAACCGATTACTATATTCAAAGAAGGCTGTCTCAAACGAATGGGACAGCCTTCTTTGTCATAAATAAAGCTCCTTACCGAAACAGTCTCAACTGACTGCGTAACTCATGAAGTTCATTCTGCATCTCTTCCATACGCTGTAACAGGTGATGGATGGCATCAATTCCTTCAATGTTGATGGATAAGTCATAATACATACGGCTGTAACGTTCCACCTCCGGCAGTTGGGTGAATGTCAGATAGCGTTCCCCACCTTCGGTCATTACTTCTATCAGGCCACCTTCCTGTAACAAATCGATAAACGACGGTTCAATGTGGCATTTGCGACAATACTCGCTGACTATGATTAATTCATTCTGCATAGTGCTACCTCCTTTTAGTTCATACTTTGAAGTTTACGGAACAACTCTTTCTGTTCTTCCGTCAAGTTCGTCGGCAGTTTCACGGAATAAGTCACAATGAGGTCACCGAACTGTCCTTCTTTCTTATATACAGGGAATCCCTTGCCTTTCAAACGGGCCTTCGTACCGTTCTGTGTTTCGGGTTTCACTTTCAGTTTTACCTTTCCATCCAAAGTATCTACCAACTGGTCTCCACCCAGGATAGCGGTATAAAGATCAATGGAAACATCTACATACAAGTCATCTCCCAAACGTTTGAATACCGGATCATCCGCAATCACAAACGTTATGTACAAGTCTCCGGCAGGTCCACCATTCACACCTTCGCCACCGTAACCTTTCAATTTAATGACTTGCCCGTTTGCCACGCCGGCAGGAATAGTAATGCGCACATTCTTACCGTTTACAGTCAACACTTGTTTATGAGTCTGGGCTGCATCACGAAGCGAGAGGTTTAAATCTGCATGGTAATCCTGTCCGCGGAAGCCTGCATTAGCACCTCCACGTCCCCGATTTCCGAACATAGATTCAAAGAAATCGGAGAAGCCGCCACCATGACCGGAAAATTCCTGTCCATCGGATGAATACCAGTAAGAGCTACCATCCGTACCATATCCTGCACCCGAGCCACCGCCAAAGCCACCAAAACCACTGGCACCCGCCTCCTGACGGGCACGCTTTTGGGCCTCAAATTCATCGGCATGCTTCCAATGCTCACCATACTCATCGTATTTTTTACGCTTTTCAGGATCACTCAGCACTTCATTTGCCTCATTAATTGCCTGAAATTTATCCTTGGCAGAAGAATCGTTCGGATTCAGATCAGGATGATATTTACGTGCCAATTTACGGAACGCTTTCTTTATATCATCCTGGCTTGCCGTCTTATCTACCCCAAGGACTTGATAATAATCTATATAAGCCATAGTCTATTAATTTTGTTATTCTTATATACCCTATCACAAATAACGCACCAATCAGGTGTTTTGAATACTAAAATACGTAAACGAAAATTAAAAAGAAGCACTAAAAACGATAACACAAAGATAATCAATATATTAATCAGTAATAATAGCTTTTACCCATGCTACTCAAATTTTAAAATAATGTAAACGACACATAACATCAATTAATTATCCATACTAAAACTTCCTAAAATAAATAGAAAACGCTTTATTTGTATGTGAGTAATGCAGTCACAGAAAACAATTTTCCCCCAACCTTAATATATTGACTTATTATGAAAAGTAACCATTGGCTACTTACGGTAGCACTCACTTTCATCGTTCTGCAAGTAAAAGCGGATTCATGGATACGTATTAACCAACTTGGCTACTTGCCGCAATCTGTAAAAGTGGCAGTATTTATGAGTGAAGAACCAGCTGACATACAAGAGTATGCACTGATAGACGCCTTCACGGGACAAACCGTCCGAACTTTCAATTCTACCAAAGCAACCGGAAAAATGGGACTCATGAAGAGTACCTATCGTCTGGACTTCAGTGATTTTAACCAGCCGGGAACTTATTATCTGAAAGCGGGAAAAGCGGTCTCACCTCGTTTTCCCATCAACAATCATGTGTACAATGGGACTGCTGACTTCTTGCTGAACTACATGCGTCAGCAACGTTGCGGCTATAATCCCTTTTTGAAAGACAGTTGCCATGTGCACGACGGCTACATCCTGTACCATCCCACCAAGACCGGACAACACATTGATGTTCGAGGCGGTTGGCACGATGCAACTGATTATTTGCAATATACCACAACTTCCGCCAATGCCATTTATCAGATGATGTTTGCCTATCAGGAAAATCCAAACTCATTCGGTGATTTCTATGATGCTGCCGGGCTCCCCGGTGCCAACGGCATTCCCGACATTGTGGACGAAATCAAATGGGGACTGGACTGGCTGAATCGTATGAACCCTGCTCCCGGTGAACTATATAATCAGATTGCCGACGACCGCGACCATGCCGGTATGCGCCTGCCCAATAAAGATGAGGTAGATTATGGTTACGGTCCGGGTAAAGGACGCCCCGTTTACTTCTGTAGTGGCGAACCTCAGGTACGCGGTCAATTTATGAATGCTACCACAGGCGTGGCAAGCACAGCAGGTAAGTTTGCTTCCTGTTTCGCTCTTGGTGCCCGCCTATTAAAAGACTTCTATCCGGAATTTGCAGCGGAGATTGGTGCAAAAGCGGATGCAGCTTATCAGGAAGGTGTAAAGAAACCGGGTGCTTGTCAGACAGCCTCCGTCAAGTCTCCTTATATTTATGAAGAAGACAATTGGGTAGACGATATGGAACTGGGGGCTATGGAACTTTTCAAAAGTACCGGAGATTTTAAATACCTGGAGCAAGCCGTTGAATACGGACGTCGCGAACCTGTTACTCCATGGATGGGTGCTGACAGTGCCCGCCACTACCAATGGTATCCATTCATGAATATGGGACATTATCATCTGGCAAAAGTACATAACGAGCGCCTTAGCAAAGAATTTATCCGGAATATGCATGCCGGCATAGCACGCACCTACGAGAAAGCCGTTGAAAGTCCTTTCATGCACGGCATTCCTTACACCTGGTGTTCGAATAACCTGACAACTGCCATGCTGACACAATGCCGTCTGTATCGTGAAGTAACAGGTGACGAAACTTATAAAGAAATGGAAGCCGGCATGCTTGACTGGTTGTTCGGTTGCAATCCCTGGGGAACCAGCATGATTGTAGAACTCCCTCTATATGGAGATTACCCTTCTCAACCGCACTCTTCATTACTCAACGCAGGTGTAGGAAATACTACAGGCGGTCTCGTAGACGGTCCTGTATACCGTACTATTTTCGAAAGCCTCCGCGGAGTAAACATGACAGGTATTCCCGGTACTCCCGGACAGGATTATGAACGTTTCCAGCCTGACCTGATGGTATATCATGATGCCATTCATGACTACTCCACGAACGAACCAACCATGGACGGAACAGCTTGTCTCACTTATTATCTCTCCGCCATGCAGAAAGAAGGTATGAAGCAGGCGGACATTCAGAGTGATAAGAACGTATATGTAAACGGTGGTATCATTCGCACTGATCCATCGAAGAAACAAATAACGCTTGTCTTTACTGCCGCCGATAAAGCGGACGGTGCTGATGCTATTATCAGTACACTGAAGAAACATGGCATCAAAGGCGGTTTCTTCTTCACCGGTGAATTTTATGAGCTTTACCCCGATGTAGTGAAACAACTGCGTGCAGAAGGCCATCTGGTAGGTAGCCACAGCTATGGACACTTATTGTATATGCCATGGGAAAACCGTGATTCATTATTGGTAACACGCGAGCAATTTGAGCAGGATATGCTGAAGAGTTACGAAGTTATGCGCAAAGCAGGTATCGAATACAAAGATGCTCCGGTATACATTCCGCCTTACGAATATTATAATAAAGAAATCGCTGCATGGGCAAAGAATATGGGTATACAACTTATCAACTATACACCCGGCACGATGAGCAATGCGGACTATACCACTCCGGACATGGGTGCCAAATACCGTAGCAGCAAGTTCATCTATGACAAAATTATGGAGGTAGAGAAAAAAGAAGGATTAAACGGGCACCTGATGTTGATACATTTCGGTACAGACGACCGCCGCATAGATAAATTCTACAATGGCTATCTGGATAAAATGATTAAAACGCTGAAACGGAAAGGCTATACTTTCGTACCAGTCCTTGAAACAACAGGAATATAGTTCATACCCATAGTTATTATAAAAAGGTTAGTTAAAGGTTATCATGCAAAGGTATTTAAGGTAATATTCAATCGGTTTGTTTTCAGTAGACTTTTTCCCACCCCCAAGGGAAAAAGTTTCAAACCAAAGCTCCATGCCTGCGAAGGTCCGGAGCTTTTTCTGTTGGCTGATGTAAATAAGTGAGTGATAACGAAAAATCAGAAGCTATCCTTCACTGCCTGCAACAAAGACTGAATATCTTCCTCCGTCGTATCAAAAGAGGTCACAAAACGAATTTCATTTTCAGCTTCATTCCAGAAATAAAAGAAGTAAGACTTCATCAATCTATCAATAACCGGACGAGGCATAGTCAGAAACAACTGATTACTCTCCATCTTTTGTGTGAATTGTACATCCGGCAATGTCCGCAACCCTTCATATAATTTCTGTGCCATCGCATTGGCATGTGCAGCATTCTTCTTCCACAAATCATCTGTAAGATATGCTGTAAACTGACAAGAAAGGTAACGCAATTTAGAAGCTAACTGAGCCGACTGCTTCCGTACATAGAGCGCTTCCTTTTTCAGGTCCGGATTGAAGATTATTACACTTTCACCTAACATCAATCCATTCTTCGTTCCACCGAAACTAAGAATATCAATGCCACAATCCACTGTCAGTTCCCTAAAGCTGAGGTCTAAAGCTACACAAGCATTCGCTAAACGCGCCCCATCCATGTGCACATACATACCATATTCATGCGCCAGGGTAGTCAGCGCTTTCAATTCTTCCGGAGTATAGACAGTACCCAATTCCGAACATTGGGAAATATAAATAGCACCCGGTTGAGAATGGTGCTGTTCTCCGAAGTTCTTCAGGTAAGGACGTATCAACTCCGGCATCAGTTTACCATCCGGCGTTGCAATAGGACGTATCTGACATCCTGTCATACGGGCAGGTGCACCACATTCATCTACATAAATATGTGCAGTCTCCGCACAAAGGATTAAATTATAAGGGCGGGTAGCCAACTGCAAAGCTACTGCATTACTTCCTGTCCCATTGAAGACAAACAGCGGCTCACAATCAGGCGAAAAAGTCTCTTTGATTTTGCAAACGGCTTCCTTCGTCCAAGGATCATCACCGTAGCCTACTGCGTGATTTTGGTTTGCCCGGTTCAGCGCCTCCATCACCAATGGATGCACGCCGGAATTGTTATCTGAAGCAAAACTTCTCATAGTTATATTGATTTTATCGATAAATAGTCATAGCTCATAAAATTATCCTTTAGCGCTAAAGAACATGCAAAGGAACAAAATATATTTGTTAGCAGAAAAAAAGAAGCGTGGATTTTACAATCCACGCTTTCGTTTAGGTTTTCAATCGGTTTTTTCGTTCTTACCCGATATAAACATTCACGCCCAAAAAAATGTAGAGTTCTCCGTCCTCCTGGTGCAATACGATCTTGTCTTCACAAGCTAACCATCCCAGGGCCGCTCCCAATTCTTTGTCCTTCAGCCCGGACTTTCTCTTCAAAGTCCCATAGTCCCACTTGGCATAATCGCTAAGCAACCTCCAAATTTTGCCTGCGTTCAGGCCGATGTCGCTTTTGTTCATCTCTTTTCGTCATTAAAAAGGTTAAATAATTGATTGGTGATTTGTTTAGGTTATCCTATTATCAGCCTAAAGGTATCACTTTTTATTTATAAAACATAAAAAACGAACAAAAGATATTCTTTTTAATCAAAATTGTAACAGTTTCGTAATAATATACAGGTAATACGAGAAGAAAAAGACTAGAAAAGAGAAAAAAAAGACCACAGCACCTTCAAATAGATGCTGTGGTCATTAATTATAATTATGAATTCAGGGAAAAACGGGGTATTACATCATGCCACCCATGCCGCCCATGCCGGGAGCACCCATTGGCATTTCAGGTTTGTCTTCCTTCTTTTCAACGATTACACATTCAGTAGTCAGGAACATACCTGCAATAGAGGCAGCGTTTTCCAAAGCTACACGAGCTACTTTTGCAGGATCAACCACACCGGCAGCATGCAGATTTTCATATACATCAGTACGGGCATTGTAACCGAAGTCACCTTTACCTTCGCGTACTTTCTGTACAACTACAGCACCTTCTTTACCTGCATTGGCTACGATCTGACGCAACGGCTCTTCAATAGCACGCTTGATAATGTCAACACCTGTAGTCTCATCGATGTTATCACCTTTGAAACCTTCCAATGCATCGAGTGCACGGATGTAAGCTACACCGCCACCCGGTACGATACCTTCTTCGATAGCAGCACGTGTTGCACGCAAAGCATCGTCTACACGATCTTTCTTTTCCTTCATTTCAACTTCAGAAGCAGCACCTACGTAAAGAACAGCAACACCACCAGACAATTTAGCCAGACGTTCTTGCAATTTTTCTTTGTCATAATCAGATTTAGTAGCAGCAATCTGAGCTTTGATCTGTTCGCAACGTTCCTTGATATTTTGTTTATCACCGGCACCATTTACGATGGTAGTATTATCTTTAGAAATTGTTACCTTATCAGCAGTACCCAACATTTCGATGGTAGCTTGTTCCAGTTTCAGACCCTTTTCTTCGCTGATTACAACTCCACCAGTCAGCACAGCGATATCTTCCAGCATTTCTTTACGACGGTCACCAAAGCCCGGAGCTTTCACAGCACAAATCTTCAACTGAGAACGCAGACGGTTTACAACCAAGGTAGTCAAAGCTTCGCTGTCCACATCTTCTGCAATTACCAACAGAGGACGTCCGGTTTGTACAGCAGGTTCCAGAATAGGCAAGAAATCTTTCAGGTTAGAAATCTTCTTGTCGTAGATCAGGATGTATGGTTTTTCCATTTCGCACTCCATCTTCTCCGTGTTAGTAACGAAGTAAGCAGAAAGATAACCACGATCAAACTGCATACCTTCTACCACACCAATAGTAGTATCAGTACCCTTAGCTTCTTCGATAGTAATTACACCGTCTTTAGAAACCTTACGCATAGCATCAGCGATCAACTTACCGATAACCGGATCATTGTTGGCAGATACAGAAGCAACCTGTTCAATCTTATCGTAGTTGTCACCTACTTTTTCAGCTTGTGACTTAATTGAGTCAACCACTTTGGCAACAGCCTTGTCAATACCACGTTTGATATCCATAGGGCTTGCACCGGCAGTTACGTTCTTCAAGCCTTCAGCAACAATAGCCTGTGCCAATACAGTAGCAGTAGTAGTACCGTCACCGGCATCGTCACCAGTCTTGGAAGCTACTTCTTTCACCAACTGTGCACCTGTATTTTGGTATGCATCAGACAGTTCCACTTCCTTAGCTACAGTTACACCGTCTTTCGTGATATGAGGAGCACCGAATTTCTTTTCGATAATCACATTACGACCTTTAGGGCCGAGAGTTACTTTCACAGCATTTGCCAGTGTATCGATACCTTTTTTCAATTGGTCGCGGGCATCGATATTGAATAATATTTCTTTTGCCATAATGATATCTTATTTATTTTAATATGATAAATTTAGAATTTTGAATTAACCCAGGATAGCGAGAACATCGCTCTGACGCATGATAAGGTATTTAGTGCCTTCTACTTCAAGTTCTGTTCCGGCATACTTGCCATAAAGAACTGTATCGCCTACTTTCAATACCATTTCTTCGTCTTTCGTTCCGTGACCAACTGCCACAACTTCACCCTTCAAAGGTTTTTCTTTTGCTGTATCAGGAATAATGATACCACCAATTGTTTTTTCTTCTGCAGGTGCAGGGAGGATAAGCACTCTGTCTGCTAATGGTTTAATGTTCATAGTTCTTTTTTTTGATTTTATTTGTTATACATTATATTCATGATTTGTCCTCTTCTTGAAGAAGACGCTAAATCAGTTGCGAAAAGTATGCCAAAGCAAAATAATGATTGTTTGGCAGAAATTGACTGACAAAATGACTGACAACAGGTTATTAATGGCAAAAAAGCATATTTGTTCCACACTTTTTAAACAATAGAAGCGGATTATTCCTTATAATAACGTATATTCGTAAACGAACCCCAAGATGAACTGTATAGATTATATGAATAAAATAAGTTTTGGCATATCCATCGCTTTTTGCGTACTCTGTTCCTGCACTTCACGTACAGGACAAAAATCTTCTGATAAAACTTTGCAGGTCGATTCGCTGGCACAGGATACAATTGCGAAAACTGTGGCAGAACCCGTCGTCAAAAAGATTACTCCGGAAGAAATTCAAATCACCAAAGAGCTGCTGTATGATAAGTACACGCTGGAAGATACATATCCTTATAAAGATACGACCCGCAGTTTCCAATGGGAGAAAATAAAGGAACAGCTTGCTTTGCTCGAAAATATACAAATACAGCCGTCTCAATGGGCTATCCTCCAGAATTACAAGAACAGAAACGGTGAAGCTCCATTGGTGAAAAACTTCAAAAGAAATGCCTACGGACGGGTAGCGGACACGCTTGGGGTAGAACGATACCAGTCTGTCCCGCTTTATCTGCTGACGGATACGGTAACCCCCGAACGCTACGGGCAGGATGGTGAACTGACGCGTTTCATCGAAGACGGAGAAAACTTTGTCAAAGCAGAACCGATATTTACAGAAGGCGAATGGATGATTCCTAAAAAGTATGTCAAAGTGATCGGAGATACGGTGGTTTTCAATAAAGCCATCTTTGTGGACCGCCATAATCAGAATATTACCGCACTGGAACGCACGGAAAAAGGGAAATGGGTAGTACGCAGTATGAACCCTTCTACTACCGGACTTCACCGACCGCCGTATGCGCAGGAAACCCCTTTAGGAATGTTCGTACTGCAGGAAAAGAAGGTGAAAATGATATTTCTGAAAGACGGCTCGAAAGAGACAGGAGGTTATGCGCCTTACGCCAGCCGCTTCACGGACGGGGCCTACATTCACGGAGTACCTGTCAATGAGCCCCGAAAGACACAGATAGAATATAGCTGGTCACTGGGAACCACTCCCCGATCACATATGTGTGTACGGAACGCAACTTCCCATGCCAAATTTATTTTCGACTGGGCACCTGTTAATGAGACGATTATTTTTGTTTTGGAATAAAAATCCCTATCTTTACCGCGATTTTATTTCAAGCTTAAACCCTATGCTTCAGAAAGTTATATTATTTTTATCATTCCTTTTCATTCCATTCAGCCATGTTTCAGTCGACACAATGGCCGTTCCTGCATCTGACTTTCCGACTCCTGTGTCCGAATTAGCTGCCGGCGAACAGCTCTTTGAAGAAATGGAGTTGGGTGGAATTGTCAATTTCATTGCATTCCGTCAGGCTGTCGCCGGTTACAACCGCATCAAGGAGAAGAGTAAACCGATTCTGACGCTGATTGACTTCTCAAAGCCGTCTACCGAAAAACGTTTTTTTGTCTTCGATATGGAGAAGAAACAACTGCTGTATTCATCAGTAGTCTCACACGGACGAAACAGCGGAGAGAATTATGCCACTTCTTTCTCCAACCAAAACGGCTCTTATAAAAGTTCATTGGGATTTTATCTCACTGAAAACACTTACCAAGGCGGAAACGGCTATTCACTCATCCTAAACGGACTCGAAAAAGGAATCAATGACAAAGCTAAAGAACGTTCCATCGTCGTGCACGGGGCTTCATACGCCAATCCGACAGTAGCCGCCTCGGGACGTTTGGGGAGAAGTCTGGGATGTCCTGCCCTCCCGACAAAACTAGCCAAGCCCATCATTAATACAATTAAAGATGGCAGTGTTATGTTTATCTATGCCAATAATAGCAGCTATCTTGCTCAAAGCGACATCTTAAAAAATGTCAGTGCCCCCATGCCGGCACTCTAAACAGTCTTTATCAGAAAGAGCTGCACGGACTAACCGCACAAAGGAAGAACAACTTTACTTTATCGGCAGGGTAAACCAGAAACAAGAACCTTTCTCCGGTTCACTATCTACGCCAATCTCGCCACCCAGTTGTTCCACAATGCTGCGGCAAATGGAAAGCCCGAGTCCTGTGCCATGTACAAAGGAATTCAGTTTGACGAAACGCTCAAAAATCTCGTTCTGCATTTCCGGCTCAATACCTATGCCTGTATCGGCAACGTAGAAACACAGATGAGCCTCATCAAGCTGATCATAGCCTACCCGTATATTTCCTTCTTCCGTGAATTTAAGCGCATTGTTTACAAAGTTGGAAATAACCTGATGTAAACGATTGCGGTCACTCATGATGCGACATTCATTCCGGCAGATGGCGGTCAAAAAGGATTTCCACGTTCGGTCTGGCCTTCATTCTCATAGCGAGAACAATATCTTCACAAAGCAGATTTACGTCCACTTCACGTTCGGTGAAATCGAACGTTCCCGCCTCAATCTTCGATAAGTCAAGAATATCTGAAATCAATTGTAATAACAGGTCATTGTTTTCTTCCACAATATCCATGTACTGCCGTCTTTCCTCCATGTCCTCCGTATCCACCATCAGGCTGGAAAAACCAACTATGGCATTCAGCGGAGTGCGTATCTCATGACTCATATTGGCAAGGAAAGCAGACTTCAACCGGTCGGATTCTTCGGCTTTCTCTTTTGCCTCTATCAGTTTGGCTTCCGTTTCTTTCAAGGCAGTGATATCGTAGTTGACTCCAATCAATTCCACTTGGCCTTTTTCCGGCTCATAGAGATTCAGCACTACATTGGTACGCACCCAGTTCCATTCATTCTTCGTACCGGGACGCAAAATACGCATCTCACCTTTGAAGGCTTTTGCTTTCCCTTTCTTTGCTTCTTCAAAAAAAGCAAGCATACGGGAACGGTCATCCGGATGCATTTTGGAGTAAACACCGACTACATCGGAAAGAGGTGTATTCTCATCCTCTCCCATATTCTTGAACCATTGCTTGATGGCATAGCCCTGACGATTCAGCAGATTGAGTTTGGCATATCCCACCTTGGCATAATCAGATATAAGAAGAAACAGATTCTCAAAATCAGAAATACGCTTCAAGGCATCAATACGCTCCGTATTATCCATATTAATAAGGATATATCCGGTAAGGTTACCATGATTATCATATAATTTGCGGACTTTTGTATAAAGTTCGATGACACCGGCTTTCAATGGACGATAATACCCCGTGTGGCGGGCACATTCGAACGAATAACGGGCACGAAAATCCGTAATACTGCTCTTGCGTATACTCTCAAGTATCTGGGCATCCACATTCGGGTTTTCAAAGAAATTGAGTCCGATCACCTCTGACTTATCTGAAATTCCCAGAATATCCATATCCCTCTCGTTCAAATCCACCAGATTCCCCTCTTTATCGTAAATCTCCACCCCAGCAGGAATATTGGCAAAGATGTTTTTGAAGAGTCTTTCACTGCGTGCCAAAGCTGCTTGTTCGAAGATTACTTTCTCTTTCGCTCTGCGTAGTTCAAGGCAAATACTGATTACATTGGCCAAAGAAGACAGCCAGCGATAATCTTCGTCCGACCATGAAGCGGAACCATCTACCAAATCTACTCCCATAAATCCGTAGACATGATCATTGACTACCAATGGAGTCGCCATCAAAGCCTTGATTCCCTGACGGGACAGCACCTCATATTCACCCTGCCCCATTCCAGGCATCGGCTTTAATGTTTCAAATAAAATAGGCTTCTTGCCCAATATCTGTGATGTCCACCACGGCATGAAGTCTACCGGAATTTCCTGCAATTTATTTATTTCCGCTTTTACTCCTTCCGCTACAACTTCATAGGTACAGTTATAAAAATGATTTTCTTCGTCCGTCTCGAAAATATAGGCACGTCCCGCCCGATAAAAAGCCAGAATATCTTTTAATATCTCATAAATTCCTGTCTCGACTTCTTCATCTTTCAGAAAACGGGACAAAGACCGTGAAATTGAGTTCTGATAATAAAGCAAATCGTTGATACGGTGTGAGATGGTTTCCGTTTTTTCATGTTCCACCTTCTCGACAGATTCCTGTTCAAAGTCTGCCGCATGTTCAGCCACATATTTCCATAAGGGGGCGGCGTTGAGTGACTGCATGATCTCATTGTTTTCCAGCAGTTGTTTCACTTCTTCAAAAGTCAGCAGATGTACAGACAAATCTTCGGTATCTTCCAGATGTTGATGATCTATCGGTTCGACATCCGTAGCAAGGAAGCAATGGGTCAGGTTGGTATGCGTACTCGGATTGGCAGATATCACCATGTATTCCTGCCAGTTTCCTTTTCCATATCCGGTCTCTTCCCACAGTTCGCGCTGAGCGGAAACTAATGGGGAAGCATCCTCTTTATCACAAACTCCGGCACAGAGTTCGTAAGAGGTACGTCCCAATCCAGGACGATACTGACGGACAAATACAAATTTGCCGTCTTTGGTTATTGCTATCGTGTTTACCCAATCGGGATATTCAAGAATATAATATTCAGGGATGTGGTTTCCATTAGGCAATAGCATATCTTCGCAGCGTACTGTCAACCACGGGCGGCGAAACAGATATTTGCTACTTACTGTTTTCCAGGCCTTCTCTTTCTCTTCCATCATTATTTGGTTTGCTTGCGGCAAAAGTAATGATTTTAGCCGGATAACTATCGCTCTATACAAACAAATATCTGTTTTTTACTCGCAAGTGATCTCTATTGTCTGTACCTGCTCGAGGTACTTCTTTGTAGCACTAACCAGCGAACTCCCCATATAATACCAAAACATCAGGCTGATGATGATCATCAATGCACCGATCATCGCAAAACGACTTCTTTGTTCCAACATACTGCTACTCATATCTCTTCTCCTCTCTTATTTTATGTTTCACAAAGATAACACCGAAATGCTACAAAAAATTGACAAGAATGTTTCAAAAACCTTAAATATTGAATTTATTTAACCAACCGGAGGGAAATACTCTCCTGCATACAGGCTGTTTTATCCTTCCGGAAATATTAATGTAACAATCTGCTACATTCAATTTAACGATTATTAGTTTATCCGCAAACTAGTTACTATCTTTGCACCCACTAACAACCCTTTTAATTACTATATGGCTTTTACTAATAATATTATGATTGTCCGGCATAAATTGCTGGCTGATCTCGTCAGACTCTGGAAAAACGACCAGTTAGTAGAAAAAATTGACCGTCTCCCTATTGAGTTGAGTCCGCGCAAATCAAAACCGCTGGGGCGTTGCTGCGTACATAAAGAACGTGCTGTATGGAGATACAAGACCTTCCCGCTGATGGGACTGGATATGACGGACGAACACGACGAAGTAACTCCTCTCTCCGAATATGCACGGATGGCATTGAACCGCCCGGAACCAAGTAAGGAAAATATCATGTGTGTCATTGACGAAGCCTGTTCTTCCTGCGTACAGATTAATTATGAAATCACCAATCTTTGCCGGGGATGTGTGGCACGCAGCTGCTATATGAATTGCCCTAAGGATGCAATACGTTTCAAGAAAAACGGTCAGGCAATGATTGATCATGATACTTGCGTCAGTTGCGGTATCTGCCATAAGAGTTGTCCTTATCACGCGATTGTATATATCCCCGTTCCTTGCGAAGAATCCTGTCCGGTGAAAGCTATCAGCAAAGATGAGCATGGCGTGGAACATATTGACGAAAGCAAGTGCATCTACTGTGGAAAATGTATGAATGCCTGCCCGTTCGGTGCTATCTTTGAGATTTCACAAACCTTTGATGTACTGCAACACATCAAGAAAGGAGAAAAGTTGGTAGCTATCATCGCTCCGTCTATCCTCGGACAGTTCAAGACTTCTATCGAACAGGTATACGGCGCCTTTAAAGAAATAGGATTCACCGACATTATCGAAGTAGCCGAAGGAGCCATGATGACCACCAGCAATGAGGCACACGAACTGCTGGAAAAACTGGAAGAAGGTCAGAAATTCATGACTACTTCCTGCTGTCCTTCTTACATTGAACTGGTAGAAAAGCACATGACGGAAATGAAACCGTACGTTTCCACCACAGGATCACCGATGTATTATGCGGCACGAATCGCCAAAGAGAAACATCCGGATGCGAAGATTGTATTTGTCGGTCCATGCGTAGCCAAACGAAAAGAGGTACGCCGTGACGATGCTGTAGACTATATCCTGACATTCGAGGAAGTAGGTTCTATTTTGGATGGAATGGACATTCAGCTGGAACAGGTGAATTCTTTCTCTATACTGCATACTTCCGTCCGCGAAGCACATGGTTTTGCACAAGCCGGTGGTGTGATGGGAGCCGTAAAAGCATATCTGAAAGAAGAAGCGGACAAGATCAATGCTATCCAAGTGTCGGATATCAACAAAAAAAATATAGCCTTGCTGCGTGCCTGTGCCAAAACAGGAAAAGCAGCGGGACAGTTTATCGAAGTGATGGCTTGCGAAGGTGGCTGTATCACCGGACCAAGTACGCACAACGACATTGTTTCAGGACGTCGTCAATTAGCACAAGAGCTGCTCAAGCGGAAAGAAAGCTATGAGACAATGGATAGATAAACTGCGAGAAGAAAGGACACTCCGACCGGAAGAATTCCGGCAACTGCTGACCGAATGTGACGGAGAATCATTGCGCTATATCAATAAACAGGCGCAAGAAGTCAGTCTCCGTCATTTCGGAAACCGGATTTTTATTCGCGGACTGATTGAAGTTAGTAACTGTTGTCGAAATAACTGCTATTACTGCGGTATCCGGAAAGGGAATCCGAATCTGGAACGTTATCGGTTATCCACAGAAAACATACTGAATTGCTGCAAGCAAGGGTATGGACTCGGCTTCCGTACCTTTGTGCTGCAAGGAGGAGAAGACCCCGCACTGACAGAGGAACGGATAGAGGATATAGTCTCAACGATTCGCCGGAGTTATCCCGATTGCGCCATAACACTGTCACTCGGTGAAAAGTCACGGGAAGCATACGAACGTTTCTTTCAGGCAGGCGCCAACCGCTATCTGCTGCGTCACGAGACTTATGACAAAGAACATTATCAACAACTGCACCCTGCCGGTATGTCATGCGAGCATCGTCTGCAATGCTTACGGGATTTAAAGGACATCGGCTATCAGACAGGCACCGGAATAATGGTCGGCAGTCCGGGACAGACGATAGAACACCTGATTCAGGATATTCTGTTTATCGAACAGCTTCGCCCCGAAATGATTGGTATCGGCCCCTTCCTGTCTCATCGCGACACACCTTTTGCCCAGTCCCCCAGCGGAACCGTGGAACGGACGCTCCTTTTATTATCCATCTTCCGTCTGATGCATCCGTCGGCGCTGATTCCGGCAACTACGGCACTGGCTACCCTCACTCCCGACGGCCGGGAACAGGGAATACTGGCAGGCGCCAATGTTGTCATGCCCAATTTGTCGCCACAGGAAGAACGCAAAAAGTACAATCTGTATAATAACAAAGCCTCCCTCGGAGCGGAATCTGCGGAAGGACTCAACATATTGCAACAGCAGCTGGAAAAGATCGGTTATCAAATCTCCTTCTCCAGAGGCGATTACAAACAATAAAGAAATGTATAAAGTAGATTCACCCCAAGCAGAAGAATTCATTCATCATGAAGAGATTCTGGAAACTCTTGAATATGCATGGAGTCACAAAGACAACCGCGCATTCATAGAACAGCTGATCGAAAAAGCCGCTCTTTGCAAGGGACTGACGCACCGTGAAGCAGCTACCCTGCTGGAATGCGACCAACCTGACCTGATAGAACGAATCTTCCATCTCGCCAAAGAAATCAAACAGAAGTTTTACGGCAACCGTATCGTTATGTTCGCACCGCTTTACCTGTCGAACTATTGCGTAAACGGATGCGTATATTGCCCTTATCATGCCAAAAACAAAACAATCGCCCGCAAGAAACTGACGCAGGAAGAAATACGCAAGGAAGTAATCGCTTTGCAGGATATGGGGCATAAACGTCTGGCACTTGAAGCCGGCGAACATCCGACTCTCAACTCACTGGAGTATATACTGGAATCCATCCGGACCATTTATAGTATCAGACACAAGAATGGGGCTATCCGCCGTGTAAACGTAAATATCGCCGCCACTACCGTCGAGAACTATCGCCGGTTGAAAGATGCCGGCATCGGCACGTATATCCTATTTCAGGAAACTTATCACAAAAAGAACTACGAAGCTCTCCACCCCACCGGACCGAAAAGTAACTATGCTTATCATACCGAAGCAATGGACCGCGCCATGGAAGGCGGCATAGACGATGTAGGAATGGGAGTACTCTTCGGACTGAATACCTATCGCTATGACTTCGTAGGATTACTGATGCACGCAGAACATCTGGAAGCCCGTTTCGGTGTGGGTCCGCACACTATCAGCGTACCGCGCATCTGTTCGGCGGACGACATCGATGCGGGGGATTTTCCCAATGCGATTTCCGATGATATATTCAGCAAGATTGTTGCTGTCATCCGGATAGCGGTTCCTTACACCGGCATGATTATATCCACACGTGAATCACAGGAGTCCCGCGAAAAAGTACTTGAACTCGGTATCTCACAAATCAGCGGCGGCTCCCGCACCAGCGTAGGCGGCTATGCGGAAACGGAACTTCCGGAAGATAACTCCGCACAATTTGATGTAAGCGACACCCGGACTCTGGACGAAGTGGTCAATTGGCTGCTCGAATCAGGATATATCCCCAGCTTCTGCACCGCCTGCTATCGGGAAGGACGCACCGGGGACCGATTTATGTCCTTAGTCAAATCGGGACAGATAGCCAACTGCTGCGGCCCCAATGCATTAATGACTCTGAAAGAATACCTCGAAGATTATGCGTCGGAAGACACCCGAATCAAAGGAATGAAACTGATAGCCAAAGAGACCGACCGGATTCCGAATCCCAAAATCAGAGAAATAGCCATCCGGAACTTAAAAGATATTTCGGAAGGAAAAAGAGATTTCAGATTTTAAGGGGCAAGGTGCCCCTGCCAAGTTTCCATGCGGATAATTAACGTTACAACAATTGCTTGATTTATGAATTTAGTCCACACCCCCAATGCCAACCGGCTCCACATCGCCCTCTTCGGAAAGCGTAACAGCGGAAAATCCTCCCTGATCAATGCGCTGACCGGACAGGATACCGCTCTTGTTTCCGATACTCCCGGAACAACGACCGATCCCGTACAGAAAGCAATGGAAATTCACGGTATCGGTCCTTGTCTGTTCATTGATACTCCGGGATTTGACGATGAAGGTGAGTTAGGAAACAGACGTATCGAACGCACATGGAAAGCCGTAGAGAAAACCGATATCGCCCTTCTGCTTTGTGCAGGTGGTGGCTCTGCTGAAGAAACCGGAGAACCGGACTTCACCGAAGAACTTCATTGGCTGGAACAACTTAAGGCAAAAAACATCCCGACCATTCTGCTCATCAACAAGGCAGATATACGGAAGAACACCGCATCCCTTGCCATCCGGATAAAGGAGACTTTTGGAAGCCAGCCGATTCCTGTCAGTGCCAAAGAGAAGACAGGCGTCGAACTGATACGACAAGCCATTCTGGAAAAGTTGCCAGAAGATTTCGATCAGCAAAGCATCACAGGCAGTCTGGTAACGGAAGGAGATCTTGTCTTACTGGTCATGCCACAAGATATTCAAGCCCCCAAAGGGAGACTTATTTTGCCACAAGTACAGACAATACGGGAATTGCTCGACAAGAAATGTCTGATCATGAGCTGCACCACAGATAAGTTACGGGAAACGTTGCAAGCCCTCTCCCGCCCTCCTAAACTGATTATTACGGACTCACAAGTCTTTAAAACAGTTTACGAGCAAAAACCGGAAGAAAGCAGACTGACTTCTTTTTCCGTCCTTTTTGCCGGCTATAAAGGAGATATCCGATACTATGTGAAAAGCGCCTCAGCCATCGGAAGTCTGACAGAATCTTCCCGTGTACTGATAGCCGAAGCCTGCACACACGCCCCTCTATCCGAAGACATCGGGAGAGTAAAACTCCCGCATCTGTTAAGAAAGCGGATTGGAGAAAAGTTATCGATAGATATCGTGGCGGGAACTGATTTCCCGCAGGATCTTACTCCTTATTCTTTGGTTATCCATTGCGGCGCTTGTATGTTCAACCGCAAATATGTGCTGAGCCGCATCGAAAGAGCAAGGTTACAAAATGTGCCGATGACAAATTACGGAGTAGCTATCGCTTTCCTCAACGGGATACTTAATCAAATAGAATATTAAAATAAAAAGAACAGAATCTTGCAGACTTCAAGCATTTGTCTTATATTAGTCACGCAATCAAATATTTATTAACTTTAGACATAAACAAATGAAAAAGAGAACTATGGCTTTGGCCATCTTTCTGGCAACCGGTGTTACTATGCAAGCACAAGACCGACTGACACAGTACAAAGTCCGGAATGCCATCAGCGTTCGTACCCCCATTATGAACGACAGCATCAATCCTAAAGGAGAAAAACACACCAAAAAGATGTTACTCCAAACCCCGGTCGTACTACATTTGCCGGATGCGCCGATGCAGTCGCTCACTGCGGACACAGCCGGGTATCTCAGCTTCGAGAAAGCGGATAAAGACAATAAACTTTATCTGGTTAAGACTCAGATTCGTGCAGAACGTTTCCTGAAAGGGAAGTTGAAAATCACCTCCCCCGTCCGCTGGGAAGTCTTCATTGACGGAGCCTCCAAGCAAGTAAAGGATGCGGCAGAAGACAGCATCACCTCCGGCTCATCACGTGACATCACTCTCAGCCTTGAACCGGAGCGGGATTACGAGATAATCATCAAACTGCTTTCTGCTTCCGATGACAAAGCGGCACCAACGCTGAAATGCGAACTGATCAAAGACGAGAAATTCAAAGACATTGCCTGCAATCTAGATCCGGAAGCAAAGAAGCGTTTTTCTCTAGACAATACAGTTTATGGCAACCGTGCCATCGCTGTTTCCATCTCTCCCAGCGGAAAGTATCTGTTGACCCGTTATTGGGATAACCACGCCGCCAAACGCTCACGCACTTATTGCGAACTGACGGAACTAAAGAGCGGAAAAGTACTCCTGACCAATCTCAGAGACGGCATGAGCTGGATGCCCAAAAGTGATAAACTATACTACACAGTAACCGCCCTGACAGGAAATGACGTAATCACCCTCGACCCTGCCACACTCCGCGAAGAAACGATTTTGCAAAGTATTCCCGAACAGAGTTTCAGATGGTCGCCCAACGAAGATTTTCTGATTTACTATCCCCGCGAAGAAGGAGTCAAAGAAGATGGTCCTCTCCGCCGCATCGTAAGTCCTGCAGACCGTATTCCCAATTCTCGCGGACGGAGTTTCCTTGCGAAATACAACCTGGCCGACGGTATCTCCGAGCGCCTGACTTATGGCAACCACAGCACATATCTGCAAGATATTTCTCCGGACGGAAAATACATGTTATACAGTACATCCAAAGAAAACATCACTCAACGTCCGTTCTCTCTGTCCTCACTTTATCAGGTAGATTTGGAAACGTTGAAAGTGGATACCCTTTTCTATGAAGATCGCTTTGTTGGAGGCGCGGGCTACTCTCCTGACGGCAAGCAGCTATTGCTGACCGGCAGCCCCGAAGCGTTCGGCGGCATCGGAAAGAATTGTGGCAACCACCCTATTGCCAATGATTTCGATACTCAAGCCTTTATTATGGATTTGAGTACCCGCAAGATACAGCCGATTACCAAAGACTTTAATCCGACAGTCAGCCCTCTGCAATGGAATCATGGCGATGGGTGCATCTATTTCAATACGGACGATGGCGATTGCAAAAACATCTATCGTTATTCTCCGAAGGACGGAAAATTTGAGAAGCTGAACCTTGAAACGGATGTTACCAGCGCTTTCGCTCTGTCCGAATACAATCCGGGCATCGCAGCTTACATCGGTCAATCGGACTACAATGCCGGAGTAGCCTATCTCTATGACATGAAGAAAAAAACTTCCAGCCTGCTTGCCGATCCGATGAAACCGATTCTGGAGAAAATAGAATTAGGCAAAACAGAGCCGTGGAACTTTACCGCTTCCGACGGAACTGTCATCACTGGCAAGATGTGCCTGCCTCCGAATTTCGATCCGAACAAGAAATATCCGATGATCGTATATTACTATGGCGGTACGACTCCGACTACCCGCGGAATCAGTAATCCGTATTGCGCACAATTATTCGCTTCACGTGACTATGTGGTCTACGTCATCCAGCCTAGCGGAACGATTGGCTTCGGACAGGAATTCTCCGCCCGCCACGTCAATGCGTGGGGCAAACGTACAGCAGATGACATCATCGAAGGCACGAAGCAATTCTGCAAAGAGCATCCGTTTGTGGATGAAAAGAAAATCGGATGTCTCGGTGCTTCTTATGGCGGATTCATGACGCAGTATTTACAGACGCAGACGGATATTTTCGCCGCTGCCGTGTCGCACGCCGGAATCAGTGACGTGACCAGCTACTGGGGGGAAGGTTACTGGGGGTATTCCTACAATGCCATCGCCGCAGCCGACAGTTACCCGTGGAAGGACCCGGACTTGTTCACCAAACAAGGCTCCCTGTTCAACGCCGACAAGATAAACACTCCGTTACTGCTGCTACACGGTACGGTAGATACCAATGTACCTATCGGTGAAAGTATCCAGCTTTTCAACGCTTTGAAGATACTTGGCAAGACTGTAGAATTCGTGACCGTAGACGGAGAAAACCATTTCATCTCCGATTATGACAAGCGAATCAAATGGCATAATTCCATCATGGCATGGTTTGCCCGTTGGCTACAGGATCAGCCGGAATGGTGGAAGGAAATGTATCCGGAACGCCATTTATAATTTATGATAAATACGTATCCCCGGTCGTACACAAGAGTAATTCTTGGATATACGACCGGGGATACTTTTTTTTGAGCAATCTCATCTATTTTAATTCTACCTCGATAGCTGCCGGATAAAGTCGTTGCGGATCGAAGAACACCGCACAGCTATTAACCATATTCTTCAAATCAGCCTTTACTTTTCCCTCGAAAACCTTTTTGCCATTCACCGTCAGAGTCACCTTTTCAGTTAAATCGACCAGCTCGTCGCAGAGATAAATGACCACTTTCCCTTTATGCGCCTGCGCATATTTCTTCGCAAACTTCATCTCTATTCCCCATCGTTGATCCTTCTCCGTGGCTTCATAAACAACATCATCGACTTTCAATGAAATATGATTTCCCGAAATACTCATTTCATAATAAGTACGCGACTTCCCCTCTTCATCGGATCTTTCCTTCACATACAGATTATAAAATCCTTTCCGGTAGAGTCCGTCCATTTCAAAATTCTCCCAGCTTACATATTTGGGATAAGGATTACGGACATATTGCTTCAGCCAGGGAGTCGTCGGACGATAATCAATACTATGCCCCATTCCGGGAATCAGTTCTATCTTGTGAGTGAAATAGCCGGGATGCTGATGCGCCAAACTATCGAATGCTTCCCGTACATATCCGGTCAGTGTATTCCGGTAGAATCCAGTATCCTTATCTCCTGTCCGCAAAGAAAAAGCAATATTACTACAATTCTCCGCAGGAGCATTCTTTAAAGGTTCCCCTCCTGCCATCGGTCCCGCAGCAGCCCAATAATCAGCATAAAATGAGGCCAGACGCTGACTGCCATATCCGCCTTCCGAGATTCCAAAAACATACACTCTGTTGGGATCAATCTTTCCCAAGAGTAAGGATTGTCGCAGCAATTTCTCCCAGGCAAACTGTTTAGCTTTCTGCCACCAACGATAGTACTCGCCTTCGTTCGGAATCTGTGGTATAAAGTAAACGGAAGGAGCATCATCAAAATTCCGGCAAATATTCAATCCGGTACTCCATTCCCGCTCTTTGGGTCCCGAACCATGCAGATAGAGGAATAATGGAAGTTCATTTCCTATTTCATCTGTCCCTTTCATTCCCCAGTAATAGGGCATCACTGCATTTGGTTCCAAACTATCAGGAAGTTTCCAGTAGCCGGTAGAAGCGGATGAGAGTGTATCCAAAGCTATTAATTTTTCTTCTTTAAAACCATCATTTGCCTCTTTCCACAACTGCCATACGACATCACGATAGTGTTCTACTTCTGACAGTTTCAACGGTTTTCCTGCGTCAAAAGTGGTTGTCTTACCGGAAAGAGATTCAGAAAAGAACGTAACAATCTCTTTTCTTGTCTGTGCCTTCACCGACTTCCCGGGGTATTTCTCATTTGCTTCGAGTTCATGAGCTACTGAAGAAACAACACTGGCGGCACAGACTATGCTTAGAAAAAACGTGTTTTTTATTGTTTTCATACTACTTTGGAGTTTGTCGTTTTTCATATATTTGCTAACGATTTAATGTATGCACAAAGATAGAAATTACTGTCCGGTTCTCCTTACCTTTTCAGTCTAATCTAAAAACTAATATCCAAAGTTTTTAATTAAGAAGTAGAATTAAGCCTTCCGAGAATATGATCCCCAAAAGTAATTGTTACATATAATTACCATTCCATTCTATATAGTTTCCGATAGTCAGTTTTCATTCGAAACCACATCCTTATATCTTTACAAAAACAAAAACGGCCTTTAATAAACACGGATTCTGTTTATAATAAACTTATCGCACGTTTATTATAAACGGTACCCAAGTTTATTAAAAACGATATTCGTCCCTTTTTAAGTAAGAGACGAAATGTAGCAGGCATAATTAACGACAAAATGGGGCAATAATCATCTGATCATTGCCCCATTCCAAGTTCTTCTGATACTTATAAGTAACAGTATAAAGGTGATATTTATGTATCTATTTTTCTTATTACATTCATCTTATTTATGCCTTTTCTTTTCTCAAAGATACAACATAAAAAGTCATTTGTCAAGTACTTCACCGGAAAAGCGGATATTCTTACTCTATACCCTGCTTTTAGTTGCGCAAAGCAGCTATCAGTTCTTCCACCGAAACAAGATTCTGTTCGCCGGTTTCCATATTCTTCAGCATTGCTTTGCCTTCATTCATTTCGTTCTCTCCTACGATAGCTACGAACGGAACACTCTTGGCATTGGCATAGCTCATCTGCTTCTTCATCTTTGCCGCATCCGGGAAGATTTCCGCACGGATACCTGCCGCACGAACTTTTGCCAGCATACTCATGGAGAAAGCAGCTTCTTTATCACCAAAGTTTACGAACATCAATTCCGTACCGTTCACTGCTTCCTTCGGATAAAGTTCCAGTTGATTCAATACATCGAAAATACGGTCTGCACCAAAAGAAATGCCGACTCCCGACACACCGGCCATACCGAATACTCCTGTCAGGTTGTCATAGCGACCGCCACCGGTGATACTGCCGATCTGCACATCCAGCGCTTTCACTTCGAAGATAGCACCGGTATAATAATTCAATCCGCGAGCCAGCGTCAAGTCAAGTTCGATTTCATTTTTCAAGCCCATTGTTTCCAATGTGCCCAGAATAAATTCGCTTTCTTCGACTCCTTTCATGCCTGTCTCACTGGCTGCCAGCACGCTCTTTAGTGTAGCCAGCTTTTCAGTATTGGTTCCGCTCAGCAGAATGATCGGCTGCAATTTGGCAATCGCCTCATCACTGATCCCTTTCTCTTTCAGTTCCGCATTGACGTTCTCCAGACCAATCTTATCCAGCTTGTCAATAGCCACTGTGATATCTACAATCTTATCCGCTTCACCGATAATCTCAGCGATACCGGAAAGAATCTTGCGGTTATTGATCTTAATACACACACGGATGTTGAAACGGCTGAATACTGTATCGACAATCTGCATCAGTTCTACTTCATTCAGCAGTGAATCGCTGCCGACAACATCAGCGTCGCATTGATAGAACTCACGGTAACGTCCTTTCTGCGGACGGTCTGCACGCCATACCGGCTGTATCTGATAACGCTTGAACGGGAAAGTTATTTCATCGCGGTGCATCACCACGTAACGGGCAAAAGGCACTGTCAAGTCATAGCGCAAACCTTTCTCACAGAATTTGCTTGCCAGCTTAACAGCATTACGACTCAATAACTCTTCATCCGTGATGCCGGAAAAATAATCTCCGGAGTTCTGAATCTTAAATAGAAGTTTGTCACCCTCATCGCCATATTTCCCCATCAGTGTAGAAAGCATCTCCATCGACGGAGTTTCTATCTGCTGGAAACCATACAGATGATATACGTCACGAATCGTATTGAATATATAATTACGCTTCGCCATTTCTACCGGCGAAAAGTCACGAGTTCCTTTAGGAATACTTGGTTTTGCTGCCATGATATAATTACTGTTTAGTATTTTAATTGCGCAAATTTACTGCAAATTTCCGAGCAACGCTTGCATATATCTAAAAAAAACATCAATAAAAAAAGAACGCCTCCATAGTCTTTGAAAACGATGGAGGCGTCAAAACGATTAATCTTATCTCTTAGTCTCTTCTGCCCATAGCAATCATAATGTAATAGATCAGCGTAGCCAATGAACCCAGTGCAGCAACTACATAGGTGTATGCAGCAGAGCGAAGAGCGTCTTCGGCTTGCGTATGATTGTATGAATTAGTAATGCCGGATGAACTCAGCCACACAAGCGCGCGCTTACTTGCATTGATTTCCACCGGCAAGGTGATAAAGCTGAACAAAGTAGTGGTAGCAAACAGAATGATACCGATCCACAATAATTGCGGGAAGGAGTTGAACAGCAGAATACCGCCCAGCAATACCCAAGTCATGATAGAGGACGAAAAATTCACTACCGGCACCAAGGCGCTGCGCATTTTCAACGGAGCATACATACGTGCATGCTGAACAGCGTGTCCACATTCGTGTGCCGCTACGGCAGCCGCCATGATACTATTACTTTCGTATACACCTTCACTCAGATTCACTGTTTTGTTAGCAGGATTGTAGTGGTCGGTCAGCTGACCGGGTGTATGAGTTACTTGTACATCGTAAATTCCATTGTCGTGCAGCATCTTCAGAGCTACGTCGCGTCCTGTCATACCGTTTCCTGTCGGAATTTTGGAATACTTCTTGAATTTGTTCTGCAAATTCATCTGTACCAACCAACTTGCTACGGCAATACCAATAAATAATACCCAATAAGACATCATATACTTTTCATTTTAATTATTACTCTATATCTATATAAACAAATTGTTTGCCAAAAATAAAGGGAAACTACGTATGTAACGATAGTTTCCCTATGCTTTTATGAAGAATTAGCTAAAAATTAGTCAATTGTAAGTTCTACAACGTAATCAATATCTTTTGGTATCTCTGTAAACTCCAGCAACACGCCTTCTTTATTTTTAGTGAATCGGACAGGTGTGCCGTTCTTAAACAGTACTGCCTTCTTCACCTTCTTATCTGCCAAAGGCAGGAACAGGGCTTTATCCTGCAAATTCAGAATATGCACATACAGCTTGTTTCCTTTCTGCGTCGTCACTCCCCAATCATGCGGAGCAACCGCACCGCCACGGGTTCCATAAATCGTTTCACCATATTGATTCATCCACTCTCCCATTTCTTTCAACCGCTGTACGGCTACTTCCGGAAGCTCTCCGTCGGGCTGAGGGCCGATATTCATCAACAGGTTCGCATTCTTTCCGGCTGCCTTTACCAGATAATGAATCAGTGTCTTCGTTGATTTATAATTCTGATCCGTAATCTTATATCCCCACATACCATTCATCGTTTCGCAGGTTTCCAAGGGCAGGTGACTTACACTTTGTCCGGAAAGTCCTGCGGTATTTTCTCCGGGCAGGTCACGTTCGAATATCTGAATGTCTTCACCGGCAAAAGGAGTCTGATGATGGTTATTTCCTATCAGGCATCCCGGCTGTAGTTTATGGATCATGGCATATTGTTCCGGCAATTCCCAGTTAAAGCCGGGGTTTCCATCCTGATCCCACCATCCGTCAAACCAAATGGCTCCTACCGGACCATAATTAGTCAGCAGTTCCGTCAACTGATTGTTCATGAACTGATAATAGCTTTTCCAGTCTCCTTGCGGATTCGAACGTCCTGTACCCCGTCCTGTACGTCCCCAAGGATAATCTTCCCGCGTCCAGTCAAGATGAGAATAATAGAAATGAAGTTTGATTCCCTGTTTGCTACAGGCTGCTGCCAGCTCCTTGATGATATCCCGCTTAAAGGGAGTTGCCTTCACGATATTGAAGTCCGAATATTGGGTATCGAACATGGAGAAGCCGTCATGATGGCGGGAAGTCAGACAGATATATTTAGCTCCCGATGCTTTGATGGCAGCCACCCACTTATCCGCATCAAACTTGGAGGGATAGAAACCGCCTGCCAGTTTGGCATACTCTTTATAATTCAGATTATTATTTGTCATAGTCCACTCACCGGTGGCAAGCATGGCATACAGTCCCCAATGAAGGAAAATACCGAATTTATTATCCTGAAATTCTTCACGGGCTTTGAGGTTTTCTTCACCAGGCTGGTAAGAAGACTGTGCGTGGAGCCGGGAGGAGATTCCCAGACTCATACCTACTAATAATAGGAAAGTGATGAAATGTGTTTTCATAATGCGTTATAGTTAATATTGGGGGTAAAGAGAAAACAAAAAGGCGGAGTCATTTCCATTTCTCCGCCTCTCATTAAGTTATAGAACAAAGTTATTCTAGGAATAGAATAACATTTCTTATTCTTCAGTATAACGTTCGATTGTCTGGGCTCTGTCCGGTCCGACAGATACAATCTTGATTTCCACACCAAGTTGTTCTTCCAGGAAAGTCAGATAAGCATTGAATTCTTCCGGGAATTCATCTTCGCTCTGCATCTTTGTCATATCTGTCTTCCAGCCCGGCAGTTCTGCATATACAGGCTCCACACCTTCAGTGATATCATATGGGAAATAATCAATTTCCTCGCCATCTACCTTATAAGCAACACAAGCCTTGATGGTATCGAATGTATCGAGCACGTCGCTCTTCATCATGATCAGTTTGGTAACACCGTTTATCATAACGGAATATTTCAGAGCTACCAGGTCAATCCATCCGCAACGGCGTTTACGTCCTGTTACAGAGCCGAATTCATGTCCCAATGTACACATCTTGTCACCAGTCTCGTCGAACAGTTCTGTCGGGAACGGACCGGCACCTACACGAGTACAGTATGCCTTGAAGATACCGAACACTTCGCCAATACGGTTCGGAGCTACTCCCAGACCGGTGCAGGCACCTGCACAAACCGTATTGGAAGAAGTAACAAACGGATACGAACCGAAATCGATATCAAGCATCGTTCCCTGAGCACCTTCGCAAAGAACGCTCTTGCCGTCTTTCAGATAATTGTTAACCTCATGCTCACTGTCTACAAAATGGAACTGTTTCAGATATTCGATACCTTCCATCCATGCTTTTTCCAGTTCTGTGAGGTCATATTCGTAGTTCAGACTCTTCAGTATTTGTTCGTGACGAGCTTTCGCCGCACCGTATTTCTGTTCGAAATTATGAAGGATATCACCTACACGAACACCGTTACGGCTAACTTTATCCGTATAAGTAGGGCCAATGCCTTTACCGGTTGTTCCTACTTTCGCATCTCCCTTGGCTGCTTCGTAAGCAGCGTCCAGTATGCGGTGTGTCGGAAGGATGAGATGAGCTTTCTTAGAAATGTGCAAACGCTCTTTCAATGGGTGTCCCGATGCTTCGAGTGCCTCAGCTTCCGCTTTGAACAATGCCGGATCGAGCACTACACCGTTACCGATAATATTTACCTTATCTCCCTGAAAAATACCGGAAGGAATAGAACGAAGTACATACTTCTGTCCTTCGAACTCAAGTGTATGACCGGCATTCGGACCGCCCTGAAAACGAGCGACCACATCGTACTTAGGTGTTAATACGTCGACTACTTTGCCTTTACCTTCGTCGCCCCATTGTAATCCTAATAGAACATCTACTTTCATTTTTC